>Ga0208789_1001023_pt1 | contig 18591 bp, 8 predicted proteins | sample Methanotroph_Enr_FD_187368 | JGI IMG/M metagenome (GOLD analysis project Ga0208789, IMG submission 187368) | Enriched soil microbial communities from Old Woman Creek wetland in Ohio, USA - Methanotroph_Enrichment_5 (SPAdes) (version 2) | ecosystem: Environmental > Terrestrial > Soil > Wetlands...
CCAGTTATACATTTTTGACAGATGGGGCGAGCAAATCTTTAAGACAAATAATGCAAACGAATATTGGGATGGAAGGGTAAATGGAAGTTCACTCATAGCACCTCAAGGAGTTTATGTATGGGCGGTAAATGTAAGAGACCTTAATGGTGAACCGCATACATTTGATGGGCGTGTCACTTTATTACGAAAGTAGCAATTCAAGAAAGTGCTTCATGTTTTCGGTGTGAGTATAAGATTCTGTTAAAGATCAGAAATAATCGTTCTTTGTATTAATGAGCAACTTTAATTCAGGAATACCGTCTTATTATTAAATGAAATAATAAGAAATATTAGTTGGCAATTTAATTGCATATTCAATAAAATTGTTGTAACTTGCGGTGCATTAATTAGATGGAAATTATTCTAAGATGAAATATCGAGATATCCATACTAAATCGTTTTTTACCTGGAAGTTCGCTATCTTGAATCTTACATACAAAGTATCTATATTATTTCTGTTTTTCTTTGTTAATCTTTTAAGTACTTCATTTGTCTTTGGTCAATCAGGTTGTCCAAATTCAGATTTTTCAATGGGTAATTTCACAGGATGGACAGGTTCAACGGGATATAATATTAATGGGGATTATAGCAACATCGTTCCTGGAATAATTCAGGGAACTACAAATTCAGGTCCTTTTGATGCTGGTCAGCAGACATTAATTAATGCTCCTGGAACAGATCCAAATACGGGCAATGCTCTTAGTGTTTTGCCTCCGGGGGGGGCATCATGCTGCAGATTAGGTAATGCAAATTATTATGCTCACGCGGAAAGACTTTCATATACATTAGCTGTTACTGCATCAAATTGTATTTTTACTTATCAGTATGCGGTTGTTCTTGAAGACCCATCTCATACAGATTTAGATCAGCCCAAATTTACTATTTATGTAAGAAATTCAGCAGGCAATGTGGTTGATCCTACTTGCGGAATTTATGTAGTTTCTGCCGCTGCAGGTATACCGGGGTTTCAAAATTCTATTGCTTATGATGACTGGGAAACTGTACGATGGAAAGACTGGACTACTGTTGGGATTGACCTTTCATCATATATCGGCCAGAATATCACAATTGAATTTACAACTTATGATTGCTCACAGGGTGGCCATTTTGGTTATGCTTATATAGCATGTTCTTGCGGATCTATTCAACTTTCACAGCTATGCCAGGGGACAAGCAGTGTAATTTCTGCACCAGCTGGATTTGCTTCATATTCATGGAGTATAGGAGGAACTGGTCAGTCAGTTACAATTACCAATCCCGTAAACGGTACAAATGTATCGTGTACATGTACATCAGTTCAAGGGTGTGCAGTAGTGCTCAGTACAGCAATAAATATTACTCCAGTTTTCTTTACAACAAATTCGCCAACTATATGTCCTGGTGCCTCTGCAGTGCTTACTGCTTCTCCGGGTACATACAATTATTCCTGGAGTAATTCACAAACAGGTTCATCCATTTCGGTTACACCAACCTTAACAACAACATATTCTGTAACGGCATCAGACCCAGGTGGCGGTTGCAGCAGCAGTTTGCAATCTTTAGTAACTGTTCTTCCGGCTCCTACAGCGAATGCGGGAAATGATGTAATTATTTGTAATGGAAATAGCACAACTTTGACTGCTTCAGGAGGTGTATCGTATTCCTGGAGCAACAGCGCAAATACAGCAACTACCACAGTTACACCAACTGCAGTTACAATTTATACGGTTACTGTAACATCGGCTAATGGTTGCACCGCATCTGATGAAGTCCAAGTTTCTTTTGCAACACCCGCAGCGAATGCTGGAACTGATCAGATTATTTGTGCAGGACAAAGTGCGAATCTTACTGCTTTCGGCGGAGTAGGTTACTTATGGAGCAACAACTCTCCAACACAAAGTACGAATGTGAGCCCTGTTGCTACTTCTTTATTCACAGTTACAGTTACAGATGCAGGTGGTTGTACTGCAATCGATGATGTTCTCGTTACGGTAAACAGTCTTCCTCCCGCTAATGCAGGACCAGATCAGGCCATTTGTATTGGAAACAGTACTAGTCTTAATGCAAGTGGAGGGATCACATATGTATGGAATCCTTCAACGGCACTAAGCAATCCTAATATTTTCAATCCCTTTGCCAATCCTCTGAATACAGTTACATATACAGTGACTGTAACTGATGGTAATGGATGTTCCGCAGCAGATAATATGATTCTTGCTGTAAATCCATTGCCTTCTGCTTCAGCAGGACCAGACCAGACTATATGTACTGGCCAGAATGCAAATCTTTTGGCTACAGGTGGAACTGGTTATTCATGGAATCCTGTAAATAATTTAACAAATCCTCTGATTGCAAATCCTGTTGCAACTCCTGTTACCACTACAGTCTATACGGTGACAGTTACCAGTACTTATGGCTGTTCTGCAATTGACGATATGACAGTCAATGTAAATACAATTCCAACTTCAACGTTTACAGTCACCACTCCTGTTTGCGTCAGTCAATCAACTTCTCTGATAACCTATACAGGCACTGGTACTGCCGGGGCAATATATAATTGGGACTTTGATGGTGGTATAGTCATTAGCGGTTCTGAACAGGGTCCTTATCAGATTGGTTGGAATGCACCTGCTACTTATAATGTAAGTCTTACTGTTACTGAAAATAATTGCACGTCTCCATTAACTTTCATTCCCATAGTTGTAGGTCAGGTTACAGCAACTTTAACAATAACTGATTCTATAAGCTGCTATGGAGAAAGCGATGGGCAAGTTACTGCGACACCTATAGGCGTAGCTCCATATCAATATGCATGGAATGATTTACAGTCAACACAGGTTGCATCTAATCTTTCTGCAAATACACAATATACCGTTACAATTACTGATGCCAATGGATGTACAACAAATCAAAGCATAATGCTGGCACAACCTGCACCATTATCCATGAATTTTTTAACTCAAAATGTTACTTGCTATGCTGGTAATAATGGTGTGGCAAGTGCAGTAATATCCGGAGGAACTGCATCGTACACCTATTCATGGCTTCCAGCATCAACTGCCGGGAATGTGAGCAGTGTTTCTACGTTGCATGCTGGAACTTACACATTAAATGTCATCGATTATCATGGTTGTGCAATAGATACTATCTTCACAATTTCACAGCCACCGATGTTAACCTTTATATATATTACTGATAGTGTAAATTGTTTTTCAGGGCAGGATGGTTCAATTTGCATTACTGCTGAAGGTGGAAGCCAACCCTATGGATATATATGGAGCCCCAATGTTTCTACAAGTTTTTGTGCCTATAATATTTCTGCAGGAAATTATACAGTAAATATTTCAGATCATAATGGATGTGATACTTCTGCATTGATTGTTGTTGGGCAACCTCAGCAAATTATTTTAAATACCAGTGGAGATATTACCATTTGTAATGGTCAAACAACTACAATAAGTGCCTCTGCTAATGGTGGAACCGGAAATTATACATTTACCTGGGATAATGGGCTAGGGGTTGGATCAAGTTTTAATGTTAACCCCTTAGTTACTACAACATATACGGTTGCAATCACTGATGCAAATGGTTGCAGTACTACACCACAAACGCTTACTGTTACAGTTTATCCACCTATTTCGGTTACTGTTACAGCGAATCCACAGACTATTTGCCTGAATGAAACAACTGCACTGACTGCGCTACCGATTGGTGGTAATGGCAATTACACATATACCTGGGGCCAGGGAATTGGAGTATCAAGCCAGACTGTTAATGTTGCACCATCTGTAACTACAATGTATCCTGTTACGGTTTCTGACAATTGCGGGTCGCCTGTTGGTATCGATTCTGTTGAAGTGATAGTTTATCCGCTCCCGATAGTAAGGTTTGCTGCAGATACTTTACAAGGATGTGAACCGTTATCGGTGAATTTTACCGATAATAGTATTCCTGTAATAGGTTCATGGTTATGGGATTTTGGAGATCCTCTTTCTGGTGTAAATAATACTTCAACATTACAAAATCCTGTTCATATATATACTCAGTCGGGCATTTATACTGTTACGCTAACTGTTACAACTTCCAATGGGTGCTCAGCAACTTTTGCCCATACTAATATGATCGAAGTGTATCCAACTCCTGACGCTAATTTCTTTATGCACCCTGATGTAGGTTCCACAACAGATCCAGTGATTACTTTTACAGATCTTTCTACCGAAGCTTCCTACTGGGATTGGAATTTCGGAGACCCTGGATCTGGCACCTACAATACTTCTTCCGAAGTAAATCCAATGCATTCCTTTTCTACTTATGGAACATTTACTATAACACTTTGGGTGGAAAGTTCATATGGCTGTGTTGATTCAACAGCAAAAGAGATATTTATTAAACAGGATTTCTCAATTTTTTTCCCAAATGCTTTTACTCCTAATGGTGATGGAGATAATGATGGATGGAAACCTGACGGGACTGGTATAGATGAAGACAATTATCAACTTTATATTTATGACCGTTGGGGAGAAATGATATTTAAAACAAATGATTTTTATGAGTACTGGAATGGAAAGATAATGAACACCGGGCAACTTTGCGAAATTGCGGTTTACTCATGGCTTGTTTATGTTAAGGATGTAAACAGCGAACCCTATACTTTTAAGGGAAGAGTAACTTTGGTGAGATAAAATATTATTATTTTTATTTAAAAATGAAAAGCAGCCACAAATTCTTGTGGCTGCTTTTGGCATATTTCCTTTTGTTAAAGTGCTGGCTTGGGAATATTAAAATAGTTGCTTTGAATCAATATTAAAAACGCCAATAAAACAAAAAATATTTACATAATATATTGAATCAATACTCTAATTTTAATTAATCCTGTTTCTTTTTTTGCATCTTCAAGTGCAATGCCAACAATTATCCCCGAATTTGTTGCTTTCATCCCAACTCCAGGTTCAGATGATGAAGTTATCGGATCACCTTTTTTTATTGTTCCATTCTCGGAATTATATTTTACGAGAGTTGTTCCTTTTGAATAAACTGGATTAACCCTGATTTTAACGTGAATGGTGTCGTAATTTGTGTTGGTCTTAACTTTTCTATACACGCCAATAATAAGTTCATCATAAGTTTTGTTACTTAAGCTAAAGCTATCCGGAGATAAAGAGGCATCAGTGGAAACAATAATATCTCCTTCAGAAAAATTTTTCTTTTTTGATAAACTATCGTACTGAGCAAAAGTTACATTACTCAGAAGCGTAATAAAGATTATGGAAATTATAATTTTATTCATAATATATAATTTTACAATTAGTCAATAATTTCGAGAGTTCTGTGTGATGCATCAGGATCAGCAACAGGATTATTATAAACGGGAACCCCTGTGCCTGTTATAAAATTGCGCCTCCATTGGATAGTTATTGTTGTAGATACTCCAGGGGTAACAGATATAGGCTTAATAAATGAAATATTCCAGGAATTAACCATATAATCACTCCCATAATAATCTTCGTCAAAGTCTTGTAGGATTTGCGAAGAACCACCAATTGAAACACCATCTTTTAATGCTCGGATTTCAAGATATTGCATTGGAAAACCAGTCATATCTTCATATGAAGAAGCAGTAAAATTTACATATATTACAGGATGAACAGGAACAAAAGTAATTGTCATTTGGGGCATTAAAGTCCAAGTATAAGAATTGATAGTTACATCAGTTGTTCCTGTAACAATCTGGTTATTACTTCCATATGGAATATCCCATGATAAATTACCAGAACCATCATTCTTTAGATATGATTTTGAAACGCCCTGTGCTGTTGGTAGTGTATAATTGATGGATGCAGCCTGCGCTCCAGTTATAAAAGAGGTGTAAAAAGAACCAGAGGCTGGGGAGGTTAATCCAAGTTTCCCGCTTGAAAATGCGCCAAACGATTGGGCATTCATTTTATACCCAAGTCCGCCCCAGACGGATGAAGAGTAAGCTCCAACAACCCCTCCCGAATTATCACCAGAACCAAGGTCATATCCAAAAACTCCTGCTTGGTATTGAGAAGTACTAGTTCCAGCAGTTCCATATACCCCGGCTCTGGGAGACCCCCAATTGGTTCCATTTGTAGTGTTATTTAACTGCGAATAAATTGCATTTGCAGTAGCTGTTGTAGCAGTGCTATATACATGCAATTGACTTGTGGGTGCAGTTGTATTAATTCCAACAAAACCATTTGGTTCAATCCTCATCTTTTCTGAAACTATATTATCATTATTTGTCCAAAAGGTGAGATCGCCAGAAATATTCAAACCAGTTCCTGTTCGAATATTACTTTGGAGCATACCCGTTTTTCTTTCATTAGTTACTTGTGAGGCTGCAAAAATTAAAAATCCCGTTGGATCACCAACAGCTGTACTATGTGTTGATAAAATCAAAGCTGATCCGTCATTTGTTGTTGCCCCGCCATCGTGTATATGAAAAATTCTTGGGTTCGTTATTGGTGTAAAATTTACATCAGGGAAAATAGTTCCAACCCCTACATTTCCCAAAGCGCTTTCATAAATAGGCGCTACTGTACAAGTAGCAGCGGTTCCATCGGATTTGATTATATAATTGGCACTTGCACATCCAACTGGTCCTGTCGCTCCCGTGACACCTGTGACTCCTGTGACACCTGTTGCACCTACAGCGCCATTTGTCCCGTTTGTTCCGTTATTACCAGTAGCTCCGGTAGCACCTGTTGCACCCACAGCGCCATTTGTTCCGTTGGTTCCATTATTACCGGTTGCACCAGTAGCACCTGTTGCTCCTACAGCACCATTTGTTCCGTTGGTTCCATTATTACCGGTTGCACCAGTAGCACCTGTTGCTCCCACAGCGCCATTTGTTCCGTTGGTTCCATTATTGCCGGTTGCACCAGTAGCACCAGTTGCACCCACAGCGCCATTTGTTCCGTTGGTTCCATTATTACCGGTTGCACCTGTAGCACCTGTTGCTCCTACAGCACCATTTGTTCCGTTGGTTCCATTATTACCGGTTGCACCAGTAGCACCAGTTGCTCCTACAGCACCATTTGTTCCGTTGGTTCCATTATTACCGGTTGCACCAGTAGCACCAGTTGCACCCACAGCACCATTTGTTCCGTTGGTTCCATTATTACCGGTTGCACCAGTAGCACCAGTTGCACCCACAGCACCATTTGTTCCGTTGGTTCCATTATTACCGGTTGCACCAGTAGCACCAGTTGCACCCACAGCACCATTTGTTCCGTTGGTTCCATTATTACCAGTTGCTCCAGTAGCACCAGTTGCACCTACAGCGCCATTTGTCCCGTTTGTTCCATTATTACCAGTAGCACCTGTAGCACCTGTTGCTCCTACAGCACCATTTGTTCCGTTGGTTCCATTATTACCGGTTGCACCAGTAGCACCAGTTGCACCCACAGCACCATTTGTTCCGTTGGTTCCATTATTACCGGTTGCACCAGTAGCACCAGTTGCACCCACAGCACCATTTGTTCCGTTGGTTCCATTATTACCGGTTGCACCAGTAGCACCAGTTGCACCCACAGCACCATTTGTTCCGTTGGTTCCATTATTACCAGTAGCTCCAGTAGCACCAGTAGCACCCATTGCGCCATTTGTTCCGTTATTACCAGTTGCTCCGGTAGCACCTGTTGTACCTACAGCGCCATTTGTCCCGTTATTACCAGTAGCACCTGTTGCACCCACTGCTCCATTTGTTCCGTTATTACCAGTAGCCCCGGTTGCACCCACTGCTCCATTTGTTCCGTTATTACCAGTAGCCCCGGTAGCCCCGGTAGCACCTGTTGCACCCACTGCGCCATTTGTTCCGTTATTACCAGTAGCCCCGGTAGCACCTGTTGCACCCACTGCGCCATTTGTTCCATTATTACCAGTAGCTCCAGTAGGACCAGCAACACCTTGAATCCCTTGTAAGCCCTGAATTCCTTGTGGTCCTGTATCTCCAGTAGTACCAGCAACACCTTGAATTCCTTGTAATCCCTGAATACCTTGTGTACCTTGTAGACCAGTAGGTCCAGTCACACCTTGTAATCCTGTCACTCCAGTAGGACCAGCAACACCTTGAATCCCTTGTGGTCCTGTATCACCTATAGGACCTGTATTACCAGTTAGTCCGGTATTACCTTGTGGCCCGGTTGCACCTTGTAATCCTTGGATGCCTTGTGGTCCAGTATCTCCAGTAGTACCAGCAACACCTTGAATTCCCTGTAATCCCTGAATACCTTGTGTCCCTTGCAGACCAGTAGGTCCAGTCGCACCTTGTAATCCTTGAATACCCTGCAGTCCTGTTACTCCAGTAGTACCAGCAATTCCTTGAATTCCTTGTAAGCCTTGTAATCCTTGTGGCCCTGTTACACCATCAGCGCCATTTGTTCCGTTATTACCGGTTGCTCCTGTTGGACCAATATCACCAGTGGGTCCAGTTGGACCCATACCTGTTCCGGTAGGTCCATTTGGTCCTGTTGGCCCGGTTGCTCCATCTAATCCATTTATTCCATTAGTACCATTATTACCATTGGCGCCAGTTGGACCAGTGGCACCAGATAAACCAGTATTTCCTTGTGGCCCAATTATTCCATTTGCCCCAGTAGGTCCGGTAGGCCCGGTATTTCCATTAGCTCCATTTATTCCATCCGTACCATTTGCACCAGTTGGACCGGTTGCACCTGTAATACCAGTATTTCCTTGCGGTCCAGTAGATCCAGGCAACCCATTGTTACCCTGTGGGCCAGTATTACCCTGCGGCCCAGTATTAGCTTGGGGTCCAGTGGGGCCTATAGGTCCAGTAGGGCCCATACCTGTTCCAGTAGGTCCAATAGGTCCTGTGGAACCAGTTGCTCCAACTAATCCGCTTGGTCCGGTAGGTCCAGTAGCACCATCAATTCCATTAGTACCATTAATACCAATAGGTCCAGTAGGACCGGTGGCACCTGTAATACCAGTATTTCCTTGTGGCCCAATAGGTCCGGTAGGACCAGTAGTACCATCAATTCCATTAGTACCATTAACACCAATAGGTCCAGTAGGACCGGTGGCACCATTTAAACCAGTTGATCCAGTTGGTCCCATTCCAGTGCCAGTAGGACCAATGGGTCCAGTAGGACCTGTGGCACCATCAAACCCATTAATTCCATTTGCTCCTGTGGGACCTAAAGGACCAGTAGGACCTGTTGTCCCATCTAATCCATTTATTCCATTTGCGCCATTAATGCCAGTGGGACCGGTTGCTCCATCTGATCCATTTAAACCCGTTGGTCCTGTGGGCCCCATTCCTGTACCAGTAGGCCCAATAGGTCCTGTAGCACCATTTATGCCATTTAGACCTGTTGGTCCAGTAACTCCATCAACTCCGGCAACACCATTAGCACCTGTAGGTCCAATCGGACCAGTAGGCCCAGTAGTACCATCAATTCCATTAATTCCAATAGGTCCAGTTGCACCATCTATACCTGTTGGTCCGGTAGGCCCTGCAGAGCCCGTAGCACCAATCATTCCGACAGGTCCTGTCGGGCCTGTGGAGCCTGTAGCACCATTTAATCCTGCTGGCCCAGTTGCACCCTGAATCCCTGCTAAACCTGAAGGACCTGTCGGTCCGGTAGACCCTGCCATTCCAGCAGGACCTGTTGCTCCCATTAGACCTACCGGCCCAGTAAAACCTGTAGGTCCTTGAATACCTGTTGCTCCGGTAGCACCAATTGTTCCAACCCCTGAAGCATTACATAATGAAAACCATTGATTATAAGGTGTCCTGTAAAAAAAGAAACACATAGAATCAGTATCATATACAATCAAACCATTCGCCGGATTAAGAATTGCTATTCTTTGAATCGATGATAACCTGGGAATTAAAACACCTTTATCTGAAGCTACAACATCGAGTGCAGCAGATGGATCAGGCAAAGCGCCTGTAGGATTTATACCTACATTATTTTGAGCGGTCAACATTCCGCTGATAAGTATGAATAATAATGTAAGTAATATTTTAAACTTTCTTTTCCATTTTACCGGATTTGTAGGGTATTTCATACCAATGAATTTATCATTAATAAATAAAAATTATCTCAATAAGGTCACACGACCAATATATCTTTTTTCTTGCCCAAGCTGGTCAACTAAAATAACTAACCAGGTATAAACTCCAATCTGTGCAATTGTACCACTACCTGTTGGTTTACCATTCCACATTTTATTAACATTATCAGTCTTGTAAATCATTTCCCCCCATCTATCAAAAATGTACATTGTGAATGAATAGTTCTCTAAATTTAAACCGACAGGACCAAAATAGTCGTTCAGCCCATCATTATCAGGAGTGAAAGCATTTGGAAAATAAATATCTATTGGGGGTTCGACATAATCTATCAAAGTCCAGGGCTCGTATAAATCAGTTGGACTAACACCAGTAATAGTAACTGTTCTTGCATTTTTATTTGCGGTTCCCCCCGGGGTCATATCATCCCATGTTAATGAAGATGTATTATATCTCATTGCTTGTAAATTCTCCTGAACAATATTCTGATTACATATATCAACATCTTCAAAAAGATATTGAAATACAATGTCAATAGTTGGTTTTGTTATTGAATAATCGGGCCGAATAATCCAGTATCTGTCAGCAACATTTAATGGATCATGATCTAATGAAACAACTCCGGAAGGTAAGATATTATTACTGCAGTCAGAAGGGTAGGTGGCAAAAGTCAAACTTCCTGTTGACGGACTTGCAGTTGTAGTTGTTGAAACAACTAAATTAAGATCATTCGTGTAGGCTAGTCCTGATCCAAATGGAATGCTATAGGTATTTTGATTACTTCCAATATTCCACTGCACTTCTCCATATCCAAAGGCAGGAGAGGTTTCGCTCAAAATGTACTTGCTTATATAATTAATTGCTGAAGGTGAATTATTATCAAGAATAATTTTATTACTGTTAAGGTCGAGAATAGCATCAAGAGTCATAACACCGTTTACTTCACAATCAGTAACTTTTAAAGTCTTTCTTGATCGCAGCAATACCAGATTTTCAAAATGAGTATTGTTGGTGCCACCAATAAATTGAGGGGATGCGCTTCGTAATACTACCTTTCCATCAGGGGCAGCTTCAATGTTTGTGAAAACGGAATTAGTTGCATTATTTATCCAGTTTCCATCAATCAGCATTGTGCCATCTATATCAACTTGCCCGTTTCCATTTGAGTTAAGGTTAATATAATCTCCGGCAATAACAAAATATACACCTTGGTTAACAACAATATTATTGCCGTTATTTACGACGTTCTGAGGAAATGAAACAATAGAAAGAAGGCACAATGAAGTTAGGCCAATGTAAAACATAAAATATTTTACATTGACCTTTTGGGATTTTAAAGTCATATTAGTGATAAAAGTAAAATTTAATCAATATATAATTCTTTTAATTTTCCTATTTGTTAGATAAACTTAACACAAAAATAGTTAAAAACGAAACCAAAGTCAAGCATTAAGAGTATAAAATAAAAAATTATATTAAGAAATAATTAACAATATAAATGAACTCTATATGAGAATTGGTCAAATTTATTTGAGATTTTATAAAAAGCTTAGTCTTGCAATAATGATAATTTGACAATGACTTGAGGTAATTAGTATTGACATCTAGTACTTATATTATTATCTTTGCATATTGTATCTTTAACTAAATCCAGTTTATATGAAAAATTTCTTATTCCTTACTCTGTTTCTGACTCTATTTATATTTACGGAAGTTAGTGCACAGAATAATGTTGGAATTGGTTTGACAACACCGGAACCAAGATCTATTCTTGAGTTATCAGCGAATGATAAGGGTTTACTGATACCCCGTATGACGACTACTCAGCGTAAAGCAATAGATTCAACAAGCTTTTCCTTAGCTATAAGAGGTTTGTTAGTTTATGATATTGATTTTATGCAGTTCTGGTATTTTGACGGAACAAAATGGGTTAGAGCAATTGGTCCGTCAGGTCCTACTGGCCCGGCAGGAATCAATGGAGTAAACGGCGCAGTTGGACCAACCGGTCCAGCAGGAGCTAATGGCGCAAACGGCGCAAACGGAGTCAATGGTGCAACTGGACCAACCGGTCCAGCAGGAGCCAATGGAATAAATGGCGCAAATGGTGCAAATGGTGCAAATGGTGCAATAGGACCAACCGGTCCCACAGGAGCCACTGGAACAAACGGTGCAGTTGGAGCAACAGGCCCAGCAGGTGCTAACGGAGCAAATGGTGCAACAGGAGCAATAGGCCCGATAGGTCCGACTGGAGCCGCAGGAGCAGTAGGCGCCACAGGTTCTGCCGGAGTAGCAGGAGTTACAGGCCCGGTAGGGGCAACAGGTGCCACAGGCGATCAATACAGCACTACATCTGCCAATTGTTTAAATATAGTACTTGGTGGACCTGTTTGCTTTACTGTTGGCACAGGTCTAGCTTATAGTGTAGGACAATCAATAATTATTGCTTTTGATGCTGGCAATTCTATGATAGCGACTATTAACTCATATAATAATGTTACCGGCGCAATGTGTGCAACTGTAACCAGCATAACGGGAGCAGGTAATTATTGTGCCTGGTCAGTAAATATGAATGGTGCTCCTGGCCCAATCGGACCCACAGGTCCTGCTGGAGCAGTAGGAGCCACCGGTCCCGCCGGAGCAATAGGAGCCACCGGTCCTTCAGGCGCTGATGGTGCAACGGGTGCTATAGGCCCAATCGGAGCCACAGGTTCCGCCGGAGCGGTAGGAGCCACAGGTCCTTCAGGCGCTGATGGTGCAACAGGTGCAATAGGCCCAATCGGACCCACAGGTTCCGCCGGAGCAGTAGGAGCCACCGGTCCAGCCGGATCAATAGGAGCTACGGGTCCCGCTGGAGCATTAGGAGCTACAGGTCCTTCAGGTGTTGATGGTGCAACCGGAGTTACAGGAGCTACGGGTCCAACATGGACGATTTCTTCTGATAACTTTAATGCCAATGGAACATTAGCAATTGTTACCTCGATACCTTCTACTATTACTTCTGCAAATGCTGCATGGCTTACAACTGGAAATACTTTGGCTGCAACTGGTATTCTAGGGACATTGAGCAATAACCATGTTGATTTTTATTCTAATGGACTTGTTCGTGGAAGAGTTTCTAATTTGGGAGAGTTTTTTATTGGAACAACTGCTACTGCTATGGCAGGTGATTTAATGAATGGTGTTAGTAATGCATCATTCCCTTGGGCTGTGAATGGTTATTCTTCCTTCAATGGTGCTGGCACATATGGACGCATAATGACTGGTAACGCTACATTATACGGCGGTATTCAGGGGGAATATGATGGGACGAATGCTAGTGGCGCTGGAGTTAGAGGAATTGCATTACTGACAACTGCAATTGGTGTTCATGGACAGGAAGTTACATATACTGGTTGGGCCGGATATTTTGACGGGGACGTTTATTGTTCCGGATCTTATCTGCCATCTGACTCAACAATAAAGAAAAATATTAAAAAATTAAGCGGCTCTCTGGAAAAATTAATGACCATATCAGGATATGAATATGATTACAATACTGAAAAATATAAACAGTATTCTTTAAATCCTAGACATCAGTATGGTGTTATGGCACAGGAAGTTGCGAACGTATTTCCTGAACTAGTTGCTGAAAAAACAATAAATTCTACTAATGTCTCAAGAACCGCAACTGGTCCTCATGAAAGCATGAAAATTAAGACTGTAAATTATAATGGATTAATTCCAGTTACTATTCAGGCAATAAAAGAACAACAATTAATGATAGAGGCCTTAAAAACAGATAATACAAAACTTCAAAATACAATTAAAGAACAGACTCTATTGCTTGATAAAATTGTAAAGCAAAATAAAGATCTTGAAGAGCGTTTAACTAAGATTGAAGGAAAAAAGGATTAATTATTTTGATCAATCTAAAAACCCACTTTTTATAGTGGGTTTTTTTTATTCTAGATTTTGCAAGAAAATAATGCAATTCGTAAAATTTACGTTCCATTAATTGCCAACTATGATCGATGTACTAAAAAAAAATACAGTCAGTTTTGTAATAGATAATTATAATTATCTAAATTTGCGCCGATTAATCGACATATCTTGATTTTTTTATGAAACTAAAAAATTCTCTAATTGCCTTTTCTTTCCTTTTGATCAATTGCGTTGCTGCTCAGTCTGGTTTCGTGAATAACGGATTGTCAGTAACTGTAGAATCAGGTGCATATATCAATGTGGTTGATTTTACAAATAATCAATCGAATAGTATAGATGGCAGTATAGATCTTGACGGAAACCTGATTGTTAATGGAAATTTTACAAACAATTCCTCTGGAAATGTATTTACAAATATTGAATCTTTGCCCGATGGTGATTTGATATTGAATGGAACAAATCAGTTAATAACAGGAGTTACTCCTGTATTCTTTGAAAACCTTACAGTTAAAAATTCTACAAAAACCCTGGATTTAAATAATTGTGAAATAAAAGGTATTCTTGCAATTGATGGAATAATTGACCTAAATAAAAATAAACTTTTATTAGATAAACCTGATCCAAATGCAATCAATTATTCCAGTGGGTGCATAATAAGCGAATCCTTGCCTTTAGATGGCTTAGGTGAAATTCAATGGAATATTGGCAGCAATACCGGAACTTTTTCTGTTCCTTTTGGAACAGGTTCTGGCAATAATGACCATAATCTTATTCTTAAAATTAACAGTACTCCCAGTCCTTCATCAGGTTCTGTAATTTTTGCGACATATCCAACAGATGCTACGAATGAGCCTTTTCCAACAGGGATAGCTTCTTTAGATACTTTTCAACCAAAGAATTTATCAGACCGGTATTGGAAAATAGAACCGGTCTATACTACCAAACCTGATGTTTCAATAAATTTTAAGTATAATGCAGCAGATGTTGATCAAACAGATAATCCGAAACTGGTAGAAGATAATCTCAAAGCCATTCGCTATAATGATGTTTCAAATGAATGGATTGATATGAGAATGACTGGTGTCTGCGATATGCTGAGCAAGACGGTAAATATTGATAATATTACATCTGAGAATTTTTATACTTATTGGACTTTAAGTGAATTTGAATTACGAATTCCTAACGCATTTACACCTGATAATGATGGAAAGAATGATATTTTTATGAAAGGCTATTCGTTAAAAATCGTAAATAGGTGGGGTGAAATTCTATATGATGGTCAGGATGGCTGGGATGGAACAATAGATGGTAAAAAGGTTTCAGCAAGCACTTATTATTACATTATTAGTGTACCTGACTTTGACAAGAATTTAAAAACAATGACTGGTGTTATCACACTTGTATCGGAATAAATATCTAATAATAAATTTAATATGAGAAAAGTTAGAAGAATTTTATTAATGTCTGTTTTATGTGTGCTGGCAGCTTTTTCAGCTAACTCACAGAATCAAAATGTTTCAATTAACAATAATGGAAATGCTCCTGATCCATCAGCAATTCTTGATGTTTCTTCAACATCAAAAGGTGTGTTGATTCCAAGGATGTCAACTGTTCAGAGAACGGGCATTACTCCTCTTGGCATTTCACAGAAGGGACTTCTGGTATATGATACTGATCTTGCTCAATTCTGGTATTTTGATGGTACCCAATGGATGCCCATCCAGGGTGTGACAGGCGGAACTGGCCCTACTGGTCCTGCTGGCACAAATGGAGCACAGGGCCCTACTGGTCCTGCCGGTATTGACGGTGCTACAGGAGTTCAGGGACCCATTGGACCAACTGGTTCTGCTGGGATAGACGGAGCTACTGGTCCCCAAGGCATACAGGGAGCGACCGGACCTTCTGGCGTTGATGGTGTTACAGGCCCAACAGGATCAAATGGTGCAGTTGGAGCAACAGGAGCAGCAGGCCCAACAGGTTCAACAGGCGATCAATACAGCACAACATCTACCAATTGTTTAAATATTGTACTTGGCGGACCTGTTTGCTTTACAGTAGGTACAGGTCTGGCTTATAGTGTAGGACAATCAATAATTATTGCTTTTGATGCGAGCAATTCTATGATAGCAACTATTAACTCATATAATAATGTGACCGGCGCTATGTGTGCGACTGTAACCAGCATTACCGGAGCAGGTAATCATTGTTCCTGGTCAGTTAATATGAATGGTGCACCTGGCCCTATCGGACCTACTGGAGCAGTGGGAGCAACCGGACCAATAGGTAATACGGGATTGACAGGAGCTACTGGAGCCACAGGAGGTACAGGTAATACAGGATTGACAGGAGCTACGGGTGCCACGGGCGGCACAGGTAATACAGGATTAACTGGAGCAACAGGTGCTACAGGCGGTACAGGTAATACAGGATTAACGGGAGCAACAGGTGCCACGGGCGGTACAGGTAATACAGGACTTACAGGAGCTACTGGTTCTACAGGAGCTACAGGTCCTGTGGGTTGTGCTACTGCAAATTATGTTATGAAATCAAATGGGACATCTGGAACATGCAGTCAAATTTTTGATGATGCAACAAATGTGGGTATTGGTACTGCCGCACCTTCGCAAAAATTAGACGTTGTTGGCAATTTGAAGTTTTCAGGTGCAATTATGCCTTCCGGCAATGCAGGAACTACAAACAAAGTGCTTACTTCGCAGGGAGCAGGAGTTGCTCCAAGTTGGACAAACCCAACAGGAATGGTGTACACTAATACATATGCAGTGGCCAGTTCTGCTGCGCTTTCTCCTTTACCTGATTATCCGACTTTTGGAATAATCCCCAGTCTTACACGTACTATTACATTGACAGGAAATGCGCTAGTATGGATTTATACTGATGGTGGAGCTCAAACAACTTCTGCAACTACTGGTTACGGAACAACAGTTGATGTGGTGATAATGAATAATGGCGCATGGCTTCCGCAAGGTGGTTATAAAAGATTGTCAATAAACAATCCTGATAATTATACAGGAGCTTTTCAGTATTGGTCGATGGGTGCTTATGTTTTTTTATCAGCAGGAACTTATGTTCTTGATGTAAGAGCATGTCATAACGGGGGTGCTGCAGATGCTGTGGTTGCCGGCGATAATTCAACAGTTCTTGAAGGAGTTTTAGTTATCCAGGTGTTCTATCAATAATTTTTTATATGAGATATAAACAGATTTTACAAATAACAGTATTTATTGGATTTATTGTGATCGGAAGTAATTGTAGTGCCCAGCAAATGTCAAACGAAAAAACCGGGACAACTACTAATGCAGTGAGCGATAGTATAAAAATAAATAATACACAACAGCAAACAGCTGTGCCAGAATTATCAAATACTAAAGCTAAAAATGAAAACAATAATACAGAAACCATAAAAGATAATCAAACAAATACTACCGATACAAAAGACAATTTTAAAGAATCAAATACGGGAGTTATTTCTAATAAAAAGAAATCTAATCTTCAAACAGCTCCTCAGAAATAGTTCTGTATAAATCTTTTTACCAGAAGCCGGAAGTTCTACTTCCGGCTTTTTTTGAGGGATTAAATGGCAATAATTGTCTGAGAAAATTCAATAGTCTACGCCAGCCCGAAATCATGTGATGATTCTTATTATTCTGCAGATAGTTTTTATTCATCTATTAATATTCCGAATAATGTTTTGAATTATGTTGTTGTTTCGATGAACTCTTCTGCACTAGATTTAACTAAAAAGAATATTGTGACCTATTTTAAGGACAAGTATAAAAAAAAATTTGTCAGAATTTATTCCTCATTCAGTATGATGTTTTTTCAAAACCATTATTGGTGAAGGTTTTGGAGCCATTGTCGAATCACCGAATTATTTTTTTAAATAATTTAAAAATCAAAATTTGAGTAATTTTAAAATTAAAATGCATGACATGTGTATTTTTTTTATTTTTATTAAGAATAATTTATAAATTTGGGGAGACGAAAAGTACTTTTTCGTTGATTAAAGAATTTCATTTTGATGATTAACTATTAAATCATATTGAATGGGTAAATGGAATAATTCTCCTTGTTTTTTATTTATTTTCGATATTCTGTTAAGTCTTAATCAAATAATCTTGCTATGAGAAAATGCTACTTTTTTTTCTTTCTCCTTTTAGGTATTTTTTATATTTCTGTAGATCGGGTATACAGCCAGGTACCAACGAATCAGGACTGTTTGGGCGCTATTCCCTTATGCCAGCAGACCTATTCAACGTCTGCCTCGTATACGAATACCGGGAACTACACAGGTGAAATACCCACAGGTGGTGGCTGCCCGGGAAATTGTTTACAGCAAGGAGAAAAGAATGATGTATGGTATACGTTTACTGTTTCGTCAAGCGGGATGTTGGATTTCCGAATCACGCCAAACAGTAGTGGCGATGATTATGACTGGGCAGTTTACAATTTGACGAACTATGATTGCAGCGATATATATAGTAATATATCGTCTATGCAGGTAAGCTGTAATTACGCAGTTTCTGATGCTGCAAACTTTGGAGTAACAGGGGCGCATACACCAACCGGTTCAA
>Ga0208789_1001026_pt1 | contig 18497 bp, 24 predicted proteins | sample Methanotroph_Enr_FD_187368 | JGI IMG/M metagenome (GOLD analysis project Ga0208789, IMG submission 187368) | Enriched soil microbial communities from Old Woman Creek wetland in Ohio, USA - Methanotroph_Enrichment_5 (SPAdes) (version 2) | ecosystem: Environmental > Terrestrial > Soil > Wetlands...
CAGTTATCCAGATGCAGGCGTTCATCGTCGCTGACCGGCTGGTTTTCGACCAGAATTTTGCTGAGAGTTCGGATGCGCCGACGCGGGGTTTCTTCATCAATCTGGAACAAGCGGAAGGTCGGGCAATTGCTGACACAGAGACCGCAAAGCATACACTCGCCGGCATCAGGGATATACGGCCCCGATCCAATCGATTCGCCAGGATCGTTGTAGCTCATGTCCATAAAGTCAATCATTTGAGCCCTACATCACCTTGGTATAGGCCCGGCGCAACAACTCCATTTCCGCAGGCGGCCTGCCGCGCAGTTCCGGCAAGGTTCTCATCCGGCAATCCCGGCTTTGCATCAGTTTGTGCGGCGGATCTAGCAGCATGAAGCGAGCCATGTGGACGGTAATAATGCCGCCGGGCGTGTCGATTTGTTCGCTAAATTCCGGCTCGACGCGCAGCAGGTCATTATCCAATTGCAAAAGCCAGTTGATATTGTTGACCAACATGGCCGGATGAATGCTGACTTTGCCGGATTTAAACTCTTCCGGCTCCAGGGCGCTGGACAAGGCAGGCAACGGCTCAGGAAAGCAGATACTGCCGGTGCTGTGCTGGGCGAACAGCGTCAAGGCGCTGATGTCGCCTTTGTAGTAAAGCAGCAGACGGTGGTTGGCGAATACGTTGGACTGGGGCATCAGTTAAGTACGGCGGCCAGTAGGTCTTCGACACCCGCATCCAGGATTTCCAAGCCTATTTTCTTGCAATACCGCTTTTCCTTATCGGTCGGGTTCTTGTTCAAGACCCAACCTTTTTTCTCGGCCGCGCCATAAACGATGTCGCTCATCACCATGCGCTCCGAATCCCTGTTTAACGGCATGCCTATAAACAGGTATTGCTTGCCTTTGCGGTACTCTTTGAGGAAATCGGGGATCGCAAAGCCGCCCATTAACTCGGTGATGTAATCGACATAATCGGCATCCGAAGCGATGTAGTTGGCTTCAGGTTTTGGCGTACCCAATGGTTTAAATAGTATGGGGAATTTGGGATGAATCTGATCCTGGGATATTTCAAAATAATCGCTGCCGTCGTAGTGATAGATTTTAAACCGGAACTGGCTGGCTGTGATTCTTGCAATGCCTACAATCAGCGTATGTTCTTCATCGGCATAGCTGTCCTGCAATTGGGTATCCCGGTTTATATCGATGACATAGGAAGGCCGCCACTCCGCCAACCAATCGTGTACTGCCGCGCGTGTCCATTCGGTTTCGCCATATAACTTGGTCAGAAACTGTCCCAGAAAGTTCCTGCCTTTTTTGAGCTCCTGATTCATCGCTGCTCTGGGAAACTCATACATCAGCTTGGGAGCCATCGGGTTGCCGTTATTCATAGCCAAAATCAGGCTATTGCTGTCGGCAGGCATGGGCGCTCCGGTTAACTTGTTGGTTGCATCGAAAAGCGCGCCCGGCCCCAGATAAGGCACGACTTTGTTATCGTACAAACCGCTTAATATTTCAGAAAAAACCGTAGAAGACATTGCAAGCTCCATCATTAAGTATGTGTATCTTTTTACTTAAGCAATATTCGATCCAGTTTTTAGTGGTATTTTATAAATATCATAACAATTTGATTAAATTGGATTTAAATGGGTTTATTTGCTGACAAATTCCGCTAATGTTTTGTTCTGTTTATAACAATCCTTCTGTTGTTTGAGCTATCTACACACTGTCACCTCATCTATAGGCTGTAACGTTAGACGGGCACGGCTGGAGTACAAGGCTAGCCTTGTACTAACCGCTCCATACTGCAAGGCCAGCCTTGCACTCCAGTTGCTGGGTGTACGCAGCCATTAATTTAATGGCAGTGAGGCAGCACGTGGGGACGGGATTCAATAAAAGACATTGTCCCTGCTCCATGCGTTACTGAATACGACGCTGGAGCATCGCAAACTGCGTTCCCACACCGGAGCGTGGGAACGATAAAGCGATAAATAACCGCACTGTTGCTAAGCCTACAGAACATTACAAAATGTTTGAAACACTACCTTGCCCACCCCCATTAACAACAAAAATAAACATTAATATTCAATGCGTTATGTTTAATTTTAATGGTTGGCACACCGCTTGCTTTACCCCTAATGTCATCAACAACAACGTCCTAATAAGAGGAGAAGATCATGGCATTACGTCAATGTGCAATATACGGTAAAGGTGGAATCGGTAAGTCCACTACAACTCAAAACCTGGTTTCTGCGTTGGCAGAATTAGGCAACAAAGTAATGATCGTCGGCTGCGATCCAAAAGCCGACTCTACCCGTTTAATCCTTCATGCAAAAGCCCAAACTACCATTATGAGTTTGGCTGCCGAAGCGGGCAGCGTTGAAGATTTAGAACTCGAAGATGTATTGAAAGTCGGATACGGCGGCATCAAATGCGTTGAATCAGGCGGTCCGGAGCCCGGCGTTGGTTGTGCGGGTCGCGGTGTAATTACAGCGATTAACTTCCTCGAAGAAGAAGGTGCTTATGACGATGAACTTGACTTCGTTTTTTATGATGTACTTGGGGATGTTGTGTGTGGTGGTTTTGCCATGCCAATCCGTGAAAACAAGGCGCAAGAAATTTACATCGTTTGCTCGGGCGAAATGATGGCGATGTATGCGGCTAACAACATTGCTAAAGGTATCGTGAAATACGCTAACTCAGGCAGTGTGCGTTTGGCCGGTTTGATTTGTAACTCTCGTAACACTGCACGCGAAGACGAATTGATCTCTGCATTGGCTGCCAAAATCGGCACCACCATGATTCACTTCGTACCGCGCGACAACGTTGTGCAACGCGCTGAAATTCGCCGTATGACGGTTATCGAGTATGAACCGACTGCAAAACAAGCCGACGAATACCGTCAATTGGCAATGAAGATTCGCGATAACAAGAACTTCATTATCCCTACTCCAATCACAATGGATGAGCTGGAAGAACTGATGATGGAATTCGGTATTCTTGAGCAAGAAGACGAATCGATTATCGGTGTAACTGCGGCTGCTGAAGCAACTGCTTAATACTGAACAACCGTAGGGTGCGCATCGCGCACCATTGATGAGGACAGTATACCCAATGGTGCGCGATGCGCACCCTACGATTCCTTATCCTAAAACCTGTCTGTTGGGAGATTACCCGCGGCATAAGTAGGAGACACTCATGGCAGCTCTAACAAAAGAAGAGACCGAAGCGCTTATTCAAGAAGTGCTGGAAGTCTATCCCGAACAAGCAAGGAAAGATCGCGCTAAGCATTTGGCGGTTAACGATCAATCCCTGGAAAAATCGAATAAATGTATTACTTCAAACCGTAAATCCCAGCCCGGCGTAATGACTATTCGCGGTTGCGCTTACGCCGGTTCCAAGGGTGTTGTTTGGGGCCCTATTAAAGATATGATTCATATCTCGCACGGTCCTGTCGGCTGCGGACAATATTCGCGCGCCGGCCGCCGTAACTATTATGTCGGCACTACCGGCGTCAATACTTTCGGTACGATGAACTTTACCTCCGATTTCCAGGAGAAAGACATTGTTTTCGGCGGCGATAAAAAGCTAGCCAAAATCATGCTTGAAATCGAAGAACTGTTCCCCTTAAACAAAGGCATCAGTATCCAATCGGAATGTCCGATCGGTTTGATTGGTGACGATATTGAAGCGGTCGCCAAAAAAGCCAACAAGGAAATCGGTAAACCTGTAGTGCCGGTTCGTTGCGAAGGCTTCCGCGGTGTATCTCAATCGTTAGGCCATCACATTGCTAACGATGCGATTCGCGATTGGGTATTGGAAAACCGTGACGGCGATGATACTTGGCAAACTACGCCTTATGATGTCGCTGTAATCGGCGACTACAACATCGGCGGCGATGCCTGGGCTTCGCGTACTTTGTTGGAAGAAATGGGCTTGCGTGTCGTTGCCCAGTGGTCCGGTGACGGCACCATTGCTGAAATGGAAAAAACGCCTAAGGTGAAACTGAATTTGATCCATTGCTATCGTTCAATGAACTACATTGCGCGGCACATGGAAGAAAAATACAAAATCCCCTGGATTGAGTACAACTTCTTCGGTCCTACCAAAATTGCCGAATCGTTACGCAAGATTGCTGCGTTATTCGATGAAACAATTCAAGCCGGCGCTGAAAAAGTTATCGCCAAATACCAAGCTGAATACGATGCGGTTATCGCCAAATACAAACCACGCCTGCAAGGCAAACGCGTAATGCTGTATGTCGGCGGCTTGCGTCCGCGTCATGTTATCGGTGCGTATGAAGATTTGGGCATGGAAGTGGTCGGTACCGGTTATGAATTCGGCCACAACGATGACTATGACCGTACTATCAAAGAAATGGGTAATGCGACGTTGATTTATGACGACGTGACCGGCTATGAGTTTGAAGAGTTCGTTAAGAAAGTCCAGCCTGATTTGATCGGTTCCGGCATCAAGGAAAAGTACATTTTCCAAAAGATGGGCATTCCGTTCCGGCAAATGCACTCCTGGGATTATTCCGGTCCTTATCATGGTTATGACGGCTTTGCCATCTTTGCCAGAGATATGGACATGACACTGAACAACCCTTGCTGGAAACAGGTGAAAGCACCTTGGAAAACAGCTGAGAGTTCAGACGTAGCCGTCGCAGCAAACGCTTAACAATGGAACGCAGATGACGCGGATGATTATGATGACCGCAGATAATCGTGAAACAACGATCAAATGATGTCTTTAGGATCATTCAACAAATCTTATTTAATCATAATAATCTGCGTCATCAGCGTTCTATTTTTCTCAACTGCTAAGTAGTTACTACTAAAGTAGGGTGCTGCGCGCATCCTACCGTTCCTTCAACCGTCGTCCACAGATTAGTGGCGCGTAGGAGATTATCATGAGTCAAGAAGTCGAAAACATACAACCGAGTTATCCTTTATTCCGTAACGACGAATACAAGGAAAGCCTGGCAAATAAACGTGAAGCTTACGAAGAGCGTCACCCCCAGGAAAAAATTGATGAAGTGTTTCAATGGTCAACCACCAAGGAATACCAAGAAATCAATTTTAACCGTGAAGCATTAACCGTAAATCCTGCTAAAGCCTGTCAACCCTTAGGCGCTGTGCTTTGTGCGCTGGGTTTTGAAAAGACCATGCCGTACGTTCATGGTTCGCAAGGTTGCGTCGCTTATTTCCGTTCCTATTTCAACCGTCATTTCAAAGAGCCTGTCGCCTGCGTTTCCGACTCGATGACCGAAGATGCGGCGGTTTTCGGCGGTCAGAAAAATATGATGGCCGGTTTGGAAAACGCTAAGGCTTTATACAAACCGGAGATCATTGCGGTATCGACCACCTGTATGGCTGAAGTTATCGGCGACGACTTGAATGCGTTCATCAACAACGCTAAAAAAGCCGGACATATCGAACAGGAATTCCCGACACCTTATGCCCATACCCCAAGCTTTGTCGGTAGCCATACCACCGGCTGGGACAATATGTTCGAAGGCATGTTGAAGTATTTCACCCTGAATCATATGGACGACAAGAAAGTCGGCTCAAACGGCAAGATCAACCTGGTTCCGGGCTTTGAAACGTATCTGGGCAACTTCCGCGTCATGCACCGCATGATGAAGGAAATGGGCGTTGATTATTCGTTATTGAGCGATCCTTCCGAAGTCTTGGATACGCCTGCCGACGGTACTTTCCGTTTGTATTCAGGCGGCACCACCCAAGATGAAGTGAAAGACTCGCCTAACGCGATCGATACCTTGCTGTTGCAACCTTGGCAGCTGGAAAAAACCAAAAAGTATGTGCAAACCATCATGCATCAACCCGCTACAGCCATCAATATTCCGATGGGTCTGGAATGGACCGATGAATTCCTGATGAAAATTTCCGAATTGACCGGCAAACCGATCCCAGCTTCTCTGGAGCTTGAGCGCGGCCGCTTGGTCGACATGATGACCGACTCGCACGCCTGGTTACACGGCAAAAAATTCTCATTGTACGGCGATGCGGATTTCGTGATGGGTATGACCAAATTCCTGCTGGAAGTGGGGGCTGAACCGACCGACGTATTGTGCAACCACGCCAGCAAACGTTGGGCGAAAGCGATGGATAAAATACTGAAAGATTCGCCTTATGGACAAAAAACTGTTGTCCATACCGGCAAAGATTTATGGCATTTCCGTTCATTGGTCTTCACCAACAAACCGGACTTCATGATCGGCAACTCTTACGGCAAGTTTATTCAACGCGACACGCTTTATAAGGGCGAAGAGTTTGAAGTGCCGTTGATCCGCATCGGTTTCCCAATCTTTGACAGACACCATCTGCACAGAATGACAACGCTGGGTTATGAAGGCGCTATTTATATGCTGACAACCCTGGTTAATGCCGTACTGGAACAGTTGGATAAAGAAACCAGAGGTATGGGTACAACTGACTATAACTACGATTTGATTCGTTAAGTCAAATCCCCCTAGCCCCCTTTTACAAAGGGGGAATGGTTCATTTCTATTTGAGCCGCCTAACCCCCCTTTAAAAAAGGGGGGTTAGGGGGATTTTTTAATGCGTGTAAACGGAGAAACTCAATGCCTAGTGTCATGTTGAAAAAAAATGCAGAGGGCAAATTAGTCTTCTACGTACCCAAAAAAGATTTGGAAGAAGTGGCAGAATCCGTTGAATTCGACAGCCCCGATAAATGGGGCGGCGAAGTCCTGCTCAGCGACGGTTCGAAGTATTATTTCGAACCGCTGGACGCACAACCGGATTTCCCCATTACCTTGCGCGCGAAACGTTTAGATTAGGAGAATAATCATGGCCTTATATATTGTTGAAGCGGATTGTATTTCATGCGGCGACTGCGAACCAGTCTGTCCGACCAACTCAATCACCGAGGGTAAAATTGTCTTTAAAATCGATGCAAAAACCTGCACCGAATGCGAGGGCGATTTTGACATACCGCAATGCGTCAAAGTTTGCCCCGTCGATAACTGCATCTTGCCTTTAGAGGCATAAGCAGATGAACAGCCAGACTATCTCACGAGAACTGGCTTTACGTATCGGGCTGGCGGCTCGCGCTTTGCCCGATACCGACGCCAAACGCCTACTGTCAGTGCTGACTGACTGCATTGGCCTTCCGATCACCGAACAAAAACTTATCGGCCTCAACCTTGATACGCTCAAGACCGCCAAAGCGGGCGAGTTTGCCGATGTTGACGAGCCTTTATTGACCCATGCTTTAAGTATTCTTAAATCCAGTCTTAACGCTCCCGAACAACAAGCCTATGGCGATGGCGACATGCCCGGTTCCGTCCGCATTGCCTGTGCCAGCAATGACGGAATCAACGTTGACGGTCATTTCGGTTCTTGCAACCAGTTCATGATTTATCAGGTTTCAGCCGATGAAGCCCGGCTAATAGACATCCGCGACACCGACATTCCCGCCGGTCTGGAAGTGGATGACAAAAACGTGTTCAGGGCGGAACTGATTCAGGATTGCCAAGTGCTTTATATCGCCTCGGTGGGCGGCCCTGCGGCGGCAAAAATCGTCAAGCAGGGGATTCATCCGATTAAGCTCTCTGCAATCGATCCTATTTCTGAAGTTGTCGATCAACTGCAAAGCGTTATTGCCGGTACTCCGCCGCCTTGGCTGGCGAAAGTCATGGGAATTGAAGCAAGCGACCGGTTCCATTTTGAAAGGGAAGCGACAGGATGATTACTACTGAGCAAGTCAATGCCATAGCGGCGAAAATCGAAACCTTGGGTGTTGATGAATCCGCTGTTTCTGAGCTGAGACAGCAATATCAGCCCATCCATTTTACCTACTGCATGGATGATGATCTGCCCAATAACACGCCGGTCATAGAGCATAAAGACTTCAATCTTTATTTAATTGACGGCCGGGAACACTGCCTGTGCCTGACCAATGATTACGATGTCGCAACGGGTATTGTCGTTGCAGAGATCATCCCGGACTAAACGGAACGTCGCATGTCCGATCATGAAAGCCCTGTCAGCGTCCCTTTTGCCGATTGCAGCTTATGCCCTTTTCGCGGCAAAACCCTGCTGATGGGCCGCTGCATGCCCGGCGATACCTGTGTGTTCGTTGAAAGCGGGAGGCAGATCGACCGTTTTTTCCGCGTAAATCCGGCCTATGCCGAGCAATATCTGCACGACAGGTTTTGGGAAAGACGCGCTATTGCGGTTCGTTACGCACCGCAGAAGGCATTGACCGAACTGATCAATGATGAAGATGAAGTGGTCAGACGCGCAGTCGCCTATCGGATACCCGTGTCCCAACTGCATCTGCTGATTGATGATGCCGACAGGGAAGTGCGTATGACCGTCGCAGACCGCATTGCACCTGAAGACTTGGAAAAGATGGCCAACGATAACGACTATATCGTCAGACTAACGATAGCCAAAAGACTACCGGAAGGACGCCTGTTCCGGTTTATTCGCGATGAAGACCTGCAAGTACGAAAAATCGTTGCCGAACGTTTGCCCGAAGTCAGTTTGGGCTTAATGGCTCATGACAATGCACCTGAAGTCAGGCGCATTGTTGCCGAACGGATGAGTCCTGATGATGCCGTTATCATGCTGAATGATGCCGACTGGGTCGTGCGTTATACCGCTGCCCGGCGTGTTGCGCCCGAGGCATTGGCCGGCCTGCTTGATGATCCCGAGCCCGATGTCAGGGCGGTGGTGCAGGAACGCTTAACAAATTATTCCCAGAGGGCCGATGGGGATGAAAAACCGGGAACCTACAATGGCTGATCAACACTTTCAACTCTCCGGGCAACAGCTCGCAAAAATCTGTAAGCACACACTGGCAGACCAGGATGATGAATCACTACTCTCCAAGCTTCAAGCGCTGAACCCGAGTTATCCGATTCGATTAGCCAAAACCGGCGAAGAATGGTACCGCCTGGGCGGCATTGTGGATATGGACGGCAACCGTATCGCCAATAACTTGATTGAATGGACCGAGAGAACCTATATCGAATGCGGCAAAAACCTGCAAACCCTGATCGATCATGCACGGGAACAAAAGTTCATCGCCACGAGGCAAACCGGAAACACCCTGCATTTTGTGATTCAAATTGGCAGTAAAGCGGAACAGTTCATCCAGATCGACATAGATAAAACCCATGAGATGTCGGATCGGCTGCTTATCAGCGAGGATAACCCGCCGGAAGACCTAGAAGAATTTATTGATCCACTGGAGCCGGAATGCGTAGAAACATTCTGTATTGGAACCTCGCGTTATTCTTATCGACGTAAAACTGACGTGTCGATTTTCATGGATGAAATCAATAAATACCATGTCGCAGAACATCCGGTACAGCGCTTTATCGATGACTGGAATCGAAGCAGCGCCCTGCAAAAAGCCGTGCTATCCGACGACTGGATCGTCCGGCCTTTCAGGCATACCGGACGTTTCGGCGAACAGATAATCAACGTTGAACTTATCAATACCCAGCAAAAAAACGTCCCGCAACTGGAAGATATTAGCGGCAAAAAAGGCACTGCATTGCATAGCCTGTTAACCCGTTTCGATCGCCAAGCCGGTTATCCCTTTGCCTGGTTCTTTTATATGGCTAAAGGAAAACTGGTTTCCCCTCACTGCGGTGTAGCGGTTTTTAAAGATATTAGCGGAGATTTTTCTTATCTACCGGAACGCGATGTCGCGGTACTTAAAGACTGGATCAACACGCCTTATAGCGTGTAACGAACACTGGATTTTTCATCAACTGCGTTGCAGTAATTTTCACCAAAAGGAGTAAACACAATGTCAATTGCACAAATAAAAGCCTTCTCTGAACTGGCAAAAACAGATACTGAATTAAAGGAAAAGCTGTTAGGGGTACAAAAAATCAGAGAGCTGATCGCATTAGGCAAAGAATACAATTTCGAACTGGATGAAGTAGAACTTTATCCACCCAACGAACCGCAATTCGTCGAAGAACAACTTTCAGAAAAAATGGCTAAGGCTTTGCTGAGGGTTTAAGTTTTCGTGGGTTGGTGCTGACGTAAAGAAGCCCAACATTCATGCCGGACGGGGTTTGTAACCCCGTTCGAAACGTTTTACGCGGGTATTATTCAAAACGTTAAGGTCGGAGTTACAAACCCCGTCCCGCACAGTTTAAATCTTTGTTGATTGGCGGCGAAGTACGAACCCCAACATTCGATCCGCTGATTTGTTGGGCTTCGTACCTCAGCACCGACCTACGCAATATCCGATATACGGGCTTGGCAAATTTGTTGCCAGGACCGATGCTGTTGCAGAATCGTCAATGCCGATTCCAGCAGAGCGAGACCTGCTTCAGTCCGATGCCAAGTCGACGCACCGGACGGATGCGGCAGCGGGATCGCCTCTGTGCGGTGGCCGTGAAAGGTAACCGGGTGAAGCTTACCGATCACATCGTTGAGTTTTTTGACCTGCATCAATTGACTGATCGCCAGCTTGCCGACCGGCAGAATCAAATCGGGCTTAAGTAAATCGACTTCCGCTTGCAGCCAGCCCGCGCAATTATCAATTTCAACCGAACTCGGCACACGATCCCCGCCTTTCGGATTTTTACCCGGAAAACAGCGGCACACAGCGGCCATGTAGACACGCTGCCGAAAAGTTTGCTCATCAAGCCCGATGCGCTCAAACCATTTAAACATGGTTTTACCGGCCGTCCAGGCAAACGGTTTACCGAAACCGCCTTCTTTGTCGCCGGGTGCTTGGCCGATTAGTAAAATCTTCGATAGTACAGGGCTCCCGCTCACGACCGGTCCGATCATCTCGGGGCATCTGCTGCAATTCGACAATGCAGCGCGGTGGGCGCGCATCAGTTGTTCACGTATAGACATCTTAAAAATCAATCTCGATGCCGACCGGGCAATGATCCGACCCGTGAATCTCCGGAAGGATAAAGGCCTGCTTAACTTTGCCAGCCAGCGCTTTACTGGTCAACACATAATCGATCCGCCAACCGACATTTCTTGCCCTTGCGCCGCCGCGGAAACTCCACCAGCTATAGGCGACGGTGTCTGGATGGAAATGCCGGAAAGTATCGACCAGTCCGGCGTCGAGAAAACGGCTGAAGCCGTCGATTTCGACCTGGGTGTAGCCGGCCGATTTATTATAATTCGGCTTCGGACGGGCAATATCGATTTCCTGGTGCGCGACATTAAAATCGCCGCATGCGATCAGCGGCTTCTTCTTTTGCAGTTGCTGACAATAAGCCAGAAATTCGCGATCCCAAGTTTGGCGATAATCCAGCCGGGCCAATGCCTCGCCCGAATTCGGTACATACACGTTGAGCAGGAAAAAATGCTCGAATTCGGCGACGATCACGCGGCCTTCCTGATCGTGCTCGATAATGCCGATGTCGCTGATAACTTGCAGCGGCTCTTGTTTGGATAAGATCGTAACGCCGGAATAGCCCTTGCGTTCGGCGCAGTTGGAATAAATCCGGTAGCCGTTAATGCCCTCCAATGCCTTGTCGATCTGATCGGCCTGGGCCTTGGTTTCCTGCAACAGAATGCAGTCGGCATCAAGCAGCGCGAGCGTTTCGGCAAAGCCTTTGCTTTGCACCGCGCGAACGCCGTTGACATTCCAGGAGATTATTTTCATGCGAGGGTTCCTTCTGATTGGTTAGAAGCTGAGACTTTAATGGTGAAACTGGGGGGCTTAGAAAGTTTAAGTCACAGAGCGGAACAGGATGACAGGCGCAATTGATTCCGACTATCTCTACGAAGCCACTCGTTTAGCGATTTCAATGTCTTTACGCAATAAGTCATTGACTAATAATTGCAAACTTCCCTGCGTAGTCAGGCATTCTTCATTAAGGTATTGAATAACGTCCTTGTCTAAATAAATGGGTAATTGAATATCTTCAGCAGGCACGTAAAATTTACCTTGTTCAGCATTAGAAAAATCATATTCTTCTTTCATTTTGTAAGCCTCTTCATATAAGTTGCTGTCTCGGTAGCCGTTGCTTTTCTGGCGGAAATAATTCTAATAACGTCATCATATCGAAAGGTGTGAACAACTAACAGCATTTGTTCATTCAAACTTTTGCCCAATAAAAGCCAACGTACTCCCTTTGCACTTCATTTTCAGTCTTGTAGGCCGGAATAAGCTAGTTCGAGCGACAGCAAGAACTGGCGTTTCCGGCAAACACACCCGGATTCGCCGGAAACACCACCTCGCGCTACGCGCTTGGATGGCCTTATTCCGGCCTACACCATTGCTTCAATGAATCCGCTTGTCATATCCCTCTACCCACTTTGTAAGCTTTACTACAAACACAATTATAACAAACCCCAATAATTTCAACGCTATACAAAATGGCACAACGCTTGCTTTAGCTTAAATAAACAAAGCTATTGGTCAAGCCGATGAAATCAACTAAAGACATTGCCGCGCTGCTGGACGAACCAGCCTGTGAGCATAACAAGAAGGAAAAGTCCGGTTGCGCCAAACCTAAACCCGGCGCGTCGGCGGGCGGTTGCGCTTTCGACGGGGCGCAGATTGCGTTGTTGCCTATTGCCGATGTCGCGCATATCGTCCACGGGCCGATTGCTTGTGCGGGCAGTTCCTGGGATAACCGGGGTACGCGTTCTTCCGGGGCGGATTTATACCGCATCGGCATGACTACGGACTTGACCGAGCAGGACATTGTTATGGGACGTTCGGAAAAGCGTTTGTTCCATGCGATTAAACAGGCGATAGACAGCTATCAGCCGCCCGCCGTGTTTATTTATAACACCTGCGTTCCGGCCTTGGTTGGCGATGACATCAATGCGGTATGCAAATCCGCTCAGGAACGATGGGGCGTTCCGGTCGTGCCGATCGATTCTGCCGGGTTTTACGGCACCAAGAATCTCGGCAACCGCATTGCCGGCGATGCGATGGTCAATCATGTGATCGGCACCCGCGATCCGGATCCCTTACCTTTAACCGTTCAACGCGCGGAAATCATCATCCATGACGTTAACCTGATCGGCGAATACAACATCGCCGGTGAATTCTGGCATGTGCTGCCGCTGCTGGATGAACTGGGCTTGCGTGTGCTGTGCACCTTATCCGGCGATGCAAGGTTCCGCGAGGTGCAAACCATGCACAAGGCCGAAGTCAACATGATGGTCTGCTCCAAAGCAATGGTCAATGTCGCCCGCAAGTTGCAGCAAAAATACGGTACGCCGTGGTTCGAAGGCAGTTATTACGGCATTACCGACACCAGCCAGGCGTTAAGGGATTTCGCCAGAGTGCTTAATGACCCGGATTTAACCGAACGTACCGAAGCGCTGATCCTGCGCGAAGAAACTAGGATCAGGAAGGAATTGGAACCGTGGAAAGCGCGCCTGAAAGGCAAACGGGTATTGCTGTTTACCGGCGGCGTAAAAAGCTGGTCGGTGATTTCCGCATTGCAGGATTTGGGCATGGTGGTGGTTGCGACCGGCACCAAGAAATCCACTGAAGAGGATAAGGCCAGAATCCGAGAGCTGATGGGCGAAGATACGGTGATGATCGACGACGGCAGCCCCAGGGCGTTACTGAAAATCGTCCATGATTATAAGGCCGACATCCTGATCGCCGGCGGCCGCAACATGTACACCGCGCTAAAAGCCAAGGTTCCGTTTTTGGATATTAACCAGGAACGCGAATTCGGTTATGAAGGCTATCAAGGCATGCTGGAACTGGTGCGCCAACTAGCATTAACGATTGAAAGCCCGGTCTGGGAGGCGGTTAGAGCGCCTGCACCCTGGAGAGATCAAGGTAAAAACAGGCAGGTGAACAATGGCTGACATCCTGAAAAGAAATAAAGCATTATCGGTCAATCCGCTGAAAGCCAGCCAACCGATAGGCGGCTCTTTAGCAACATTGGGATTTAACCGCGCAATGCCGATGCTGCACGGCTCGCAAGGCTGCACTGCCTTCGCCAAGGTGTTTTTTGTACGCCACTTCCGGGAACCCATTCCGTTGCAAAGCACGGCGATGGATCAGGGCAGTTCGGTGATGGGCGCTGACGAGAATGTTGTTGAAGGCATTAAAACCATTGCCGAAAAATCCCGCCCTGCCCTGATTACGATTTTGACGACCGCTCTGGCGGAAACACAAGGTGCCGATGTGCATCGCAATGTCAGGGAATTCAGGGAAGCCAACCCGGAATTTGCCGATGTTGCGGTCGTCGCGGTCAATACCCCGGATTTTACCGGCAGCGTCGAAACCGGTTTTGCCGCGACTCTCACCGAAATCATTCGCGCACTTGTGCCGGATGCCAAGGAAGCGGGAACTTATCCCGGCAAACGTAAGCGTCAGGTCAATGTGTTGGTCAATTACATGCTGACGCCCGGAGACCTGGAAGCGCTACGGGATATTTTCGAGCAATTCCAGCTCAGGCCTGTTTTCGTACCCGATATTTCCGATTCGCTGGATGGCTGTTTGACGGCTGAAGATTTCAGTCCGGTGACTATCGGCGGTACCCCATTGTCTGAAATGGCAACATTAGGCGATGCGCTGGCGACGGTCGTTATCGGCCCATCGCTAACCAAGGCGGCGGAATTATTGGAACAAAAAACCGGCGTACCGACCTATGCTCTCGAGCATCTTTACGGCTTGAAAGCCAACGATGCGCTGATTTCCGCATTGGCTGAAATCAGCGCCCATGACGTGCCTGAGCGTATCGAACGGCAACGTGCGCAGTTGCAAGATGCGATGCTGGACACGCACTTTATGCTCGGTCAATTGCGTATCGCCATTGCCGCCGATGCGGATTTATTGAATGCCTTTGTCGATCTGGTTCAGGAAATGGGCTCGGAAGTCGTTGCCGCGATAACCTCTTGCAACGTGCCGCTGTTATCACGAATCCCCGTCGCCAGCATCAAAATCGGCGACCTTGAAGATATGGAACTGATCGGCAAGGCCAACAAGGTGCAATTGGTGATCGGCAATTCCCATGCTGTCGATACCGCCGAACGCTTGGGTACGCCGATTTTAAGAGCAGGTTTCCCGCTCTACGACATTATCGGCGGCTACCAAAAAACCTGGATCGGTTATCGCGGCTCCCGGCAAACGCTGTTTGATCTGGCTAATTTGGTCATCAATTATTCGCATGAAGGAATTCCGGTTTACCGCTCTGTATATGGCCAAAAACCGGCCAGCGAACTTAGCAATTACCCATTGTCATGTCATTAACAAGACGCTTAGCACTCGTGCAAGGCTCTGATGAGAGGAAGTTTATGGAAACCGCATTAAAAATAGCGTTTGCCACCACTGACATGGAAACGGTAAACCAACATTTCGGCTCGGCCAAGTCCTTCGCGATTTATGCGGTGAATATGGACGACGCGCAATTGCTGGAAGCCGCCGAGTTTGGCGAGCTCAGCCAGGACGGCAATGAAGACAAGCTGTCGGTCAAGATTGAATTGCTGGACGGCTGCGCGGCGGTGTATTGCCAAGCCGTGGGCGGCTCGGCGATTAATCAGCTAATCGCCAAAAACATACAGCCGGTCAAGGTGCATGAAGGCGGCAAGATTAAAGACCTGATCGTTGACCTGCAAAACGAGATGAAGGCCGGGCCGTCCAGTTGGCTGGCAAAAGCGATTAATCAGCACAAGAGTCCAGATCCTGAACGCTTTAACCAGATGGAAGATGAAGGCTGGGATGAATGATATATCTACTCGTTCCCAAGCCGGAGCTTGGGAATCAGAACTAACAAAATCACCACTTAACGGAGAAAAAACATGGCCACCGCAGCATTAGTCGTGCAAGAAGACGACGCCAACCTGGGTTCAGACATCGTCAAAGACATGATCAAACAATTACGAGCGATTGATACCTACGATACCTATGAAGGCTGGTCGGAAGCAAAAATCATAGACCCTATCGTGTTAACCAAAGAGCGCAAAAAAAACATCCCGGTAATCGGCGATCCCGATGAAATCACCATTGCCCGCCTAAAAGCCTATTACAACTCGTTGGCTACGCTGATTGAGAAAAAATCCGGCCTGATGGCAGCGCCCATGGTTCATATCAGTCACGAAGGCTTTGGCCGTGCATTAATCATGGTCGGCAAACTGATTGTGGTCGATAAAATCTTGCGCGACACCCATCGTTTCGGCTTCTCAAGTCTGGAAGACCTGCGCGAAAAAAGCGACCAGACGGTCGAAAAAGCGTTGGGTTTAATCGAGAAATACAATGCAGCTGCAACTGATTGAGGAATGCCTAAATGACTGAAGAAGAGTTAAGAAAACTGGAAAAAGAAGTCAAAAAGAACAAGCGCTTGGCCAGCGAACAGGCGATGGAACTACATGACTTGATTGAAGACCGCCTGCCTGAAGCTTACGGTGAATTGCTGGGTATTGCTCAAGCCACTTACGTTGCCTGCAAAGCTTGGGATGAAGCCAACCAAAAACTGATTGCCGCACAAGCTGAAGCGGCCTGAATTGGAGAACAACATGTCTGAATTTGTAACCGGCGTTACTTTCGGCGGCGCTGAATGGACGCCCGCTTACGTAACCGACATCAATCAAAAGACCTGCATCGGTTGCGGCCGCTGCTTTAAAGTCTGCCCGCGCGATGTTTTCGATCTGGTTGAAAAAGCCGAAGCCCTCGATCCGGATGACTTCGATGACGATTATGGCGATTTTGAAGATGATGACGACAACAGCATGGTCATGAGTTTAAAAAACAAACTCGATTGTATCGGCTGCGAAGCTTGCTCCAAAGTGTGCCCGAAAAGCTGTTTTACCCACGAACATAAACAAGCTGCGTAACAAGAAAGACACGAAATAGAATAATTCTTCACCACGAAGACACGAAGAACACGAAGGTTTTCTCGTTTCCACGCGCCGCGCTCACCTTTATACACAAGTCTGTTCAAGACCGCTATTTGGACTTGGATGTAGGCCGGAATAAGACCGCCCGGCGCCAGCAATAGGGTGGGCATTTCCGGCAACCGGAGCGCCGGAAACGCCAGTCCTGCGCTTAACGCGCGGACAGGCTTATTCCGGCCTACGTCGAGATGTGTATAACGACGAGCGCTCCGCGTAGGAACAACAGAAGATACGAAATTTTATTTTCTTCGTGTCCTTCGTGTCTTCGTGGTGAATTTTTCTACAATTTACAATTAAGGAACAAAACCATGCCCAGACCCGAAAAACACGTATTCGTATGCACCCAAAACCGTCCGCAAGGACATCCCCGCGGCTCTTGTGCCAGCAGCGGTTGCGCTGAAATCATGAATGAATTCATGAACGAAATTCAAACCCGCAACCTGTTCGAAAAAATCGCCCTGACCAATACCGGCTGCATGGGACCGTGCATGATGGGTCCCAGCGTGCTGGTTTATCCTGAAGGAGTGATGTACGGCAAGCTGAAAAAGGACGACGTCAAAACGATCATCGAGCAACATCTGCTCGGCGGCGAGCCGGTTGCTAACTTAATGGTTCCTGCCGAGATCTGGTAATGAGCTCAGTTGCGTTTGTAGAGGAGCGGGTATTGTTCAGCCCGAATATGCCCGCCGAAGTTAATAATCTTCTGCAAGCGGCTGTCGCCGCAAGCTCGATTGACCAAAGCCGCGCGGAAGCGCTGTTTTTACAAGCGCAAGCGCTGGACAGCCATTGTTTGCAAACCTATTTTGCGCTGTATAAATTTTATTTCTTCCAAAAACGTCTCGCTGACGCAGAACGGATTGTTATAGCGGGCTTGGAAGAATCGGCAAGACAAGGCGGCTTTCCCAGCGACTATCGCCGACTGGCTCAAAACCGGCAAAAATGGGACCTGTATGCCAATGAGATCACGCTGTTTTATTTATATACACTGAAAGCATTGGCATTTATTAAGCTACGGCTTGGCTTTACCATAGACGCACAGCTGGTTTTGTCGCACCTGCAACAGCTGGACCCCGAAGATATTTCCGGCGCATCGGTCATTATGGATTTAGCCGCAGGAGTGACTGAGTAATGGATCTGTCCGAACACATCACACTAAACCGCCAGCTGGCCGAATCTATCTGTCATCGACTAAGCGAAGAAATCAACGACCTGGGCTTTACTCAAACAGAGGTTCGACACTATCCGCATTACGATGATGCCGACTTTGTACTGATCAAAGACCCTTATTCCGGGGAGCAGAACTTAGCCTGCTATTGGTACGATGAGGCTAAAAAACAGCGTATCGGCAGACTCCAGTTTAATAGCGACGGCACCTTTTACGCAGAATACGATGTCGTCAAACCCCATCCGACCAAGGCCAGTCGCTTCGTCGAAGGCGTTACTGCCTGGGGCAAAGCCGACCAGATTAAATCCGAACCCAAGCTATTGGAAATGCCTCAATAGCCGATATGGAGAATCCGGCGCGAATTTATGAGCTGTTGCTGGATTATGCCGGCAGCGATACAGAGGTTACAGAATTAAACATCGGCCTGGTTTGGACGGTTTGCAAAGCTCAGCACATAGGCTTGGCCATGAGTCCCGGCATTCCCACCCGCACCCTGT
>Ga0208789_1001027_pt1 | contig 18496 bp, 11 predicted proteins | sample Methanotroph_Enr_FD_187368 | JGI IMG/M metagenome (GOLD analysis project Ga0208789, IMG submission 187368) | Enriched soil microbial communities from Old Woman Creek wetland in Ohio, USA - Methanotroph_Enrichment_5 (SPAdes) (version 2) | ecosystem: Environmental > Terrestrial > Soil > Wetlands...
TTAGCTGTTTATAATTTCTCATACGCTTCATCGTCTTTGGTCGGATTGAAAAAAGCGTGAAACTATATCAGCTAGCCTTTTTCTTTTCCGCTCTGTGCCGATTGCACTTATGAGTTGAATCTAAGAAATAAAACGAGAATTCCGTAACAACCCAGCATTACCAGATTGTCGAACATACTTACGAAAAACTCTAAGTTGTGAGCCGTTAAAATGATATCCCATAGAATATCCAAACCTCTTTAGATTGGTCTAACTATAATTTAGACATGCTGCAACGTAAAACATTGCGTCGTTTTTTGTCTAATGATCTATAAAAATCATTGTTGGTTCCGTTTGCTGTGTATATTAGTACATCCTAAAATAAATTCAGGTAACACTAAGGTTAATCTACGTATTAATACTTACAGCGGAAAGGATAATAAACTTAAACACTAGGCACAGCAAACTTCTTAGCCTTACGCTACCCTCCTTCCTCCTTATCATCCTCATCCGCCGCCATATCCGAAATCTCTTTCAACCGCGAAATCGCCTTACAATTAATGCTCCCTTCCGGATAAAAGCCGTCGCTATCTAACACGCCAGCCGCTTCCCCGGTCAATAACTCCAATGTCTCATCGACGCAGCACACCGCATAAATCGCAAACTTGCCTGCCGCGACCGCATCGATCACTTCCTGTTTCAACATCAGGTTGCGCTTGTTGGCTACCGGAATAATCACAGCATGCTCGCCATTCAGGCCGCGCGCCTGGCACAACCTGAAAAAGCCTTCGATTTTTTCATTAACGCCGCCGACCGCCTGCACTTCACCGTACTGGTTGACCGAGCCGGTCACCGCAAAAGTCTGTTTAATCGGCGTCCGGGTCAGTGCGGAAATCAGGCAGCAAAGCTCGGCCAGCGAGGCGCTGTCGCCATCAATATAGCCGTAAGATTGCTCAATCGCGATGCTGGCCGATATTGCAAAAGGAAATTGCTGGGCATAAGTTTGCCCCAGATAACCGGTCAGAATCATCACGCCTTTGGAATGAATCGCTTGCCCCAGCTCCGATTCCCGCTCAACATCGACGATGCCTCGGGAACCGGGATAAACGCTGGCGGTAATCCGCACCGGCGCGCCAAAGCTGCTGCCGCCGACTTCCAGTACGGTTAGGCCGTTGACTTTGCCTATCGCCTCGCCTTCGGTATCGATCAGTATGGTGCCGACCAGCATTTCTTCGAGGATGTTCTCGGGTATTCTGCCGTTACGATGATCTCTTGCGGCCAACGCTTGTTCGATATGCGAACGGTCGCAAACCGGCTGGCTATCGCCTTTGCAGAACAGGTTGGCTTCGGCGATGATTTCCAATGAATCTTTAACGCGGGCGGAAAAACGATGCTGGTTTTCCGCAATACGGCAACTGTGCTCGATCAGGCATTCTATGGCCGATTGCGTTAACGGCTTGGCGCCGGAATCGGCGGCATGCTTGATCATCAGTGTTATAAAACGCTGCGTCGATTCGTCGTTGCGCAGGATGTAATCGTCAAAGTCGGCCAGGATTTTGAACATTTCGTTAAATTCATCATCCAATTCTTCAAGCAAATAGTACACATCCCTGGAACCGACCAGGATCACTTTAACGTTTAGCGGGATGACTTCGGGTTTGAGGGTCATCGTGCTAATGCCCAAATCGGAATAAGGCGATTCGATTTCAATCAGTCCGGATTGCAGCGCGCGTTTAAGCCCTTCCCAAACGAACGGGTTGGTCAGCAGCTTCTCGGCATCGAGAACCAAATAACCGCCATTGGCCCTGTGCAATGAACCGGCGCAAATCCGGCGATAATTGGTAACCAAGGTGCCTTGGTCGCTGACGTACTCAATGCGCCCGAACAGGTTTTGGTAAATCGGATGCGGTTCGCAAATTACCGGCGCGCCGCTTTCCTGTTTGTTATCGACCAGGATGTTAGGCGCATACAGTTCGGTCAGCAGTTGCCGTTTTACCGTCGTATTGTCTTGCTGTTCCGGCGTCCGGCTGGGCATCAGGTAATCGGCGATGGTGTTGCTTAAGTTCTTTTCGATTTCCGCCAAATAGGTGATGACGTCATCGATATTCTGGTAACTGTCGTTCAGTTCGGCAAACAGCGGCTCTATCGCCAGACTGACGGTATCGTTATCCAGTTGCTTGACTTTCTCGACCATCTCCCGGCGCCACTGGGGCAATTCCAACAAAACATCGCTGAGGTACTCTTCCAGCTCTTCGACATGCTTGTGGAAAATTTCCCGTTCCGGCTGCGACAATTGGGTAAATTGATCGTCATTCAGCGCTTTGTTGTTCTTGATCGGCGCAAAAGAAATCGTTTCATTCTCCCTGAATAACGCTGTATTTAATGACTGGGCTTTTTTAGCGACCAGGTCGATAGCGCTGTTATAAAGCTGATTATAGTGCCGCTCGATAGCGCTCTTTTTTTGTTGATAAGTGGGGCTTTCAAATGCGGCGGGGAAAGTCGCCAGCAGGTTATCGATCAGCTTTTCAATATCCTTGCTGAGCGTCTGCCCATATTCCGCGGGCAATTCAACCGCTATCGGTTCTCTTGAGTTATCGAAATTATCGACATAAGCATAGGATGGCGGCGCGGACAGCGCTTTTGCCTGGGCATCCAGATAGTTGGTAACCATCGACAAGCGGCCCAAACCGGGCTCGCCCATCACAAAAATATTGTAGCCGGGATTGTTCATCGCAACGCCGAACTCCAGCGCGGACTGGGCCCTGAATTGACCTAAAATGGTGCCGGGTAATTTAGGCGCGGTTGGAAAGTCAAAGCCGGTCAAATCGACATTTAGTTTTAGTGACTCAAGAGGGAGCTTGGCATTAGGCATGAATAAAGGAGTTTCTTGGAGTGAACAAAAGCGGTAATTCTACCATTCTTTAACATAGCGCCTACAGTTGCCGCTTCGATGCGTAACGTGGATGTCATCTTATTGTCTTGTAACTGTCATATGAATTTAATCGGGCTGTTGCATAATCGATCTTCAACTAAACAAAAAGGTGCTCTAATGATTATCGATTGGGTTGCAGCAAAGATGCAGTATTTTTTACCGGAACAAAACGCCGGCATCGACGAGTTTAGCTTTGACTTTGCGTTAAGTCCTGAAATTATGGACTTGTTGCATGCTCAAAATGAAGACGGATCGGATACAACGGTGCGGGAAGCAGATGCCAAGGCGGAGCAGCAGGATCAAACTGACATGATCGCTATAATGCAATTTGCGCTGGATGAATATGAGATGGCGTTAGCCTGCTGATTTAAATCACCACGTCCTTGTGGATCATGCAATCGTGATGTTACTTCACGATTAAGCTGTTATTAACCGATTTAACGCCTTTAACCGTTCTTGCAAGTTCTACCGCTCTAGTAGCTGCCGCAGCGGAATCGACAAACCCACTCAGTTGCACAATGCCTTTGAAAGTTTCAACGGTGATTTGCAGCGATTTAAGTCTTGAATCGCCCAATATCGAAGTCTTAACCTTGGTAGTCAGCACGGAATCGTCCAAAAATTCTCCTGTACTTTCATGTGTAGCCCCTCCGGCACAGCCGGCAATCGCCATTACCAACAAAAGACTTATTATCAACTTGAATCTACTCATAATATTTAACCTTATTAGTTTAATCGGGCGTAAGTAAGTTTTAAAAAACGGTTATTTCTGAAATTAATCTATATTGATCCTTTTAGCGCTTACTCCTCCGTTCAGCGAGCTGTACCTTTTGCATGACCCATATTACATATCGCCGTAGCAGGATAATCCAAGAGCCAGGGCAATTGCCGATAGTAAATATTGTCCTTGCAATCGTCATTTATTGCTTGCAACACAACGACTCGAACAGCCAATATTGAAATAATTCCACTGCATTAATAATACAATAATATCGGATAGATGTATTCCGCAGCCATCACTGCTGGCGATGGTTGCGAGACTTTGACGGGGCGAACAGCAACTTAAAGATAGACCGGTTTTCATCCTGTTTAAAGTCTTCAAATTTCGACGCGAAATCTTTTCGGGCATTGCACCGATGAGCATCAAGATCCTGAATTAATACGCCCATGGCTAAAAAAGTATTAGCAGGGGCGTTAAGCGTCATCATTTCTTCACTGAACAACTTTAGATTGTGTTCTTGAACGGCGTAGTCCTGAAAATCGCCCAAGACTTCCTGAAGCTCTTTCAGGTTTTTAATCAGTTGTTTTATTTGCTGTTCCGGATAAAGGCTTTGAAAGAACTCCATCAAATAACGCAGCTTTTTACAGGATTTTCTTAGATCGTGTAATGCCTCGCTCGGCGATAAATCGGTTATTGCCTCGCCTTCCTTGAGTACGCGGGTAAAAATCTTCGATATTCTCCGGTCCGCCAATTCTTTAATAGTCAGTTTGGCATTTTGCTCAAGGTGCGCTTTATACGAGGGTTCTTTAAGATACTGCTCCCATTCGGACAGCGTGGACCGATACCTGGAAGACTGCAACTTTTTGGCCAGTTCTTTCCGGGCTTTTTGCTGTTTGGCGAGTAAAAAATCATACAAAGGATCAAGATCGTCCCTCATCGAAACCGGCAAGCTGCTTTTGTAACGCTCGAAATTCAGCAGGTAAACATCCAAATCCCGTGTGGGACCTGTAATCTGCCCCAACCAAGAGAAAAAATCGACATAATATGCGTTGATGTTAGCGGGCAGTATGCCTTTGATCTGGCTGAGTCCGGCGCGGGTTCTTCTGACTGCAACCCTGAAGTCGTGTAAAAACTCGCTGTCGGTATTGGCAATAGTGCCCTGCTCGTTGGCTTTGATGACTTTTAGCAAGTGGCTGTAGATATATTTGCCGGCAATATCGGCACGCATGCCGGGATCCAGGTTGATATTCAGCTTGGATGAATAATCTTTCGGCTTGCGCCCATGAAATCGTAAAGCGGCTAACAAGACAGGTTCAGCGGCTGCGGTTAAACCCAATACCGTGGTCAATATTTCAGCCATATGTTCGACGGCTTTGCCGTAGCCTTTTACCGGTTGCAGCGAAACGCGGTTATTGAATTGCCCGTACTCTTCGATTAACAAGCGAAGTATGGTTTTTTCATCTTTATTAACGATATTTAAATGGTAAGTTTCATAATTCAGTGTGCAAACAGGTAAGAGCGCCCTCATTTCCAGCAGCGGCTCCAGAGTGTCGCGCATGATTCCCGGTGCGAATTCCTTGCTGAATACAGGCGCTTTCTTTGCTTCTAAACTGTCGATAACGTGACCGGTTTTAATTGATCTTAATGTTAAAGCTGAAGCACTTCTTGTTTGGTTAAATTCGCAAGTGATGTCGTTTGAGTATAAGCGCCAGTCAAAGCTATCGTAGTAAATTGTGCAGTCAAGCTGTTTTGAGGCTAACTGAGTATCTGCTTCACTACTTAATTTAGCGATAAATTTTTCAGCCGTTAAACTAGCAGGAAATTCAAATTGTAAGGACATATATCTATTTTAAGGAGTAGTTTTCAGAAGCGATAAATTAAGTAAGCCCTCAAGCGTAACAGTTTAGTATTAATAGTTAATGACACCGGTCTACAAGAAATAAGCCCTTGTAAACTCGTATGTTGCGCTAAAAACCAAGCATAGCAAAAAAAACTATATTGTAATATTCTTGTCACATTGTGTTTTCATAATAACCGCACTTTAAATTATTTTGAGAATTGATGATGAAATTATCTTTTAAAACTAAATCGCTAATTACTGCGATGGGTTTTGGTATCACTACATTAGTCAGTGGTGTTGCAGGTGCAGTACAAACTGTTGATGCCGGTATTCCCGAGTATCAAAAAGCCAGCGGCATTTCCGGCAATTTGTCTAGTGTCGGCTCCGATACCCTGGCTAACCTGATGACCTTATGGGCTGAAGAATTCAACCGTGCTTATCCTAACGTCAACATTCAAATTCAAGCTGCCGGCTCATCTACAGCACCTCCTGCGCTGACTGAAGGCACATCGAACCTGGGTCCTATGAGCAGGGAAATGAAGGACGACGAACTTGAAGCTTTCGAAAGTAAATACGGCTATAAGCCAACCGCTATTCCGGTAGCTGTGGATGCGTTAGCGGTTCTTGTGAACAAGGACAACCCGGTTAAAGGCTTAACCATGGAACAAGTCGATGGAATTTTCTCGTCCACATATAAATGCGGCGGAGCGGATATTGAAAACTGGGGTGACGCCGGTGTTGCCGCCTGGGCTTCAAAAAGCATTCAGTTATACGGACGTAACTCGGTTTCCGGTACTTACGGTTACTTTAAAGAACACGCTTTATGCAAAGGCGACTTCAAAAACAACGTAAACGAGCAACCCGGTTCAGCTTCCGTGGTTCAATCGGTCACTTCATCGGTTAACGGTATCGGTTACTCAGGCATGGGCTATACGACATCAGGCGTTAGAATGGTGCCTTTAGCCAAGAAAGGCAGCAAGACTTTTGTTGATGCAACACCTGAAAACGCAATTGCCGGCACTTATCCTTTAACACGCTACTTGTATATTTATGTCAACAAGAAGCCGAATCAACCGCTGGCTCCATTAGATAATGAGTTTATCAAAATGGTATTGTCTAAAACCGGTCAACAAGTGGTTATAAAAGACGGCTATATCCCTCTGCCGGCAAAAGTTGTTGATAAGGTACTGGCTACACTTAAATAAAAGATTAAGGATTGAAGTTATTGTTACGCAAGGATGCGTAAACAAGGATGTTAAATTAATGTGTTGTTATCTTCCCCCTCAGAAAGTAAACGCACAACGGACAAAAAATACGGCCGAGATTTGCTTCGTGAATCTTGGCCGTTTTTTTTGGTTTTTTGTAATATCATGGTTTCATTTAATTTCTAGTCTTTTGTATGTCAGAACTAAATTCATCACCTATACAACATCCCTCTCCGACAGCCATGGACGGCGTAAGTGTCGCAATCAATAAAGAACCTATGCGGCCAATAAAAACCACTTCCGGTGAAATTCATCAGCGCTGGCGGCTGATAAAAGATGTCCTGGCCCGCTATGGCGTGGTGGCAGGCGGCTTAGGCGTGATCGTCGCGATCGTGCTGATTTTCTTTTATTTACTATACGTAGTTTATCCGTTGTTCGTATCGGCTAGCTCGAGCTTGGTCAGCGAATATGCCGTACCGGAGCAAGCGCTAGGCAATACACTGCTGCTGGAGATGGAAGAGCAAAATGAAATGGGCGCCCGCTTTACCGACAGCGGCCAAGTGGCATTCTTTGAGACCGCGACCGGCAAGACGGTATCGACGCAAGCCGTAGCCATACCCGAAGGAACGCATATCACCAGCTTTGCCCAAGGCAGTCCTATCAGTGAAGGTGCTGTCATCTACGGTTTATCCAATGGCCGGGCGATCATTGTAAAACATCAATACAAAGTCACTTATCCGGATAATAAGCGGGTTATTACGCCGTCGCTTAAATATCCATTAGGCGAACAACCATTGGTAGTGGCCGATTCCGGCGCAGCCTTGGAAAAAATTGCGGTTAAAGTCGGCGAAAGTGCAACAACGATAGTTGCAAAAACGGCGAATACACCTGAAGGCCAGGGTAAAATCCGCTTAATCAATTTCCAGAAAGAACAATCGTTATTTGCCGACGAGGCGCCCTTAACCCGTACGGATTCTGTTATCGAGCAGTCGGAAGCGGGTATTGCCGATATTTTAATCGATAAGGACGAGTCCAATCTGTATCTGGTAAGCAATGACGGCCAGTTGGGTTTTTTCGATATTAGCGATAAAAGCAACCCTGTTATCAGACAGCAACAGAATGTCGTCGGCGCCGGCCAGAAAATCACCAGCGTGGCTTTTTTAAACGGCGATATTTCGTTGATGATAGGCGACTCGACAGGCTTGGTCTCGCAGTGGAGCATGGTGAAAGACAAGTTGAACCGTCCCGCGATGCAAAAAATCAGGTCATTTAAAGTATCCGATAAAGCGGTCGTTTCGATCGACGCCGAACAACGGCGCAAAGGCTTTATGACCACCGATGCCGACGGCGTAGTGGGCATTTACCATTCAACGGCTGAACGGCAATTGATTAAAGAGCGCGTCAGCGACGCGTTGCCAACCGCCGCGGTGTTGTCGCCAAGAGCGAATGCATTGTTGGTGCAGTCGGCAGACGGCAAAATGCATTTCTGGCATATCGATAATGAGCATCCCGAAGTTTCCATCAAATCGCTGTGGCAGAAAGTCTGGTATGAAAGTTATCCAAAGCCCGATTACGTCTGGCAGTCTTCCTCCGCAAACAGTGATTTCGAGCCTAAATACAGCTTAACGCCGTTGGTTTTCGGCACGCTGAAAGCGGCATTCTACGCCATGCTGGTGGCCATGCCCTTGGCGCTGATGGGGGCGATTTATACGGCTTATTTCATGGCTCCGCGCATGCGCCAGTACGTCAAGCCCTCGATTGAAATCATGGGCGCATTACCGACGGTAATTTTGGGCTTTCTTGCCGGACTTTGGCTGGCTCCGTTCATGGAAGAACATCTGTCGGGATTTTTTGCGCAGTTGGTCATTGTTCCTGTCGGCGTCATGCTGTTTGCTTTTGCCTGGCAATTCGTACCAAAAACCATTGCCCATAAGCTTTCGGAAGGCTGGGACGCGGCCTTATTAGTCCCTGTCATTTTGTTGAGCGGCTGGATTGCCTTTAAAGTCAGCGTGCCGCTGGAAACGTTTTTATTCCACGGCACCTTGCGCGACTGGTTTAAGGCTGAACTGGGCATAGGCTATGACCAGCGCAATGCGTTGGTAGTCGGCGTGGCAATGGGCTTTGCGGTTATTCCGACGATTTTTTCAATCGCCGAGGATGCCATTTTCAGCGTTCCGAAACATTTAACCGTTGGCTCTCTGGCCTTGGGCGCCACGCCTTGGCAGACCATGGCCCGGGTTGTGCTGTTAACCGCGAGTCCGGGAATTTTCTCCGCAATAATGATCGGTTTCGGCCGCGCCGTTGGGGAGACCATGATTGTATTAATGGCCACCGGAAATACGCCAGTGATGGATTTAAGCGTTTTCCAGGGCTTGCGTACACTGGCGGCCAATATTGCAGTGGAAATGCCTGAATCGGAAGTAGACAGTACACATTACCGGGTCTTGTTTTTAGCGGCCCTGGTGTTGTTCATGTTTACCTTTATTTTTAATACGCTGGCTGAAGTCATTCGTCAGCGCCTACGTGAAAAATATAGCTCATTATGATCAGATTATGGTTTAAAAGCGGTACTCCCTGGGTATGGCTCAATGCGGCGGCGGTTAGCGCCTGCCTTATTATGGTGGTTGGCGTGTTGGGCTTGATTTTAGTACGCGGAGCGGGCCATTTCTGGCCGTCCCAAGTCGTGCAGTTCAGCTATCAGGAAAAACAAGGAGAAATCCAGACAATTATCGGTGAGCATGTCGATACCAGCATTACGCCGGCAGCGATGGCTAAATCGGCCGGCTACGCGATGGCCGATAATGAAGATACGTTGGTGCAATACCTGATTAAAGCCGGCAACCGGGATATTACCGGCACCGATTTTCGCTGGATACAGGAACGCAATATCAAGCAACAGCAAGCCCCGGACGAATTAATGGTGGTGGAGCGCCGGGAATGGGGTAATTTTTACGGCCGGCTGGTTGCGGTCAAGGAAAACGGCCGGACTATCGCAGAAGGCGAGCAAGTCTGGCCTGTTGCCCAGGCCAGACTGGACCAGGCTTTAGCGCTTTTTAAGCAAATAGCCCATCTGGAAAAAAAGGAAGTCGGCGCGATCAACTACAGCTTGGAACGGTTAAGGCTTGAACAAAAGAAGCTGCAACTGAAAAACCGCTGGGACACGGCTGCCGAACAACGGACAGCCGCTGAAAAAGCCGAATTGGAAGCTGAATATAAAAAATATCAGGCGCAATTAAGTGAGCTGTATCAGCAAATAAGACGGGACAGCTTGGTGGCAAAGACCGAAAACGGCAAGGAAGTTGAAATTCCGTTGAATAAAGTCGTCAGAATCTTCCAGCCCAATACGATGAGCCTGTTCGATAAAATCGGTCATTATGGCGTTAAGGTGGTTGAATTTTTAACCGATGAACCGCGTGAAGCCAATACTGAAGGCGGCATTTTCCCGGCGATTTTCGGCACGATCATGATGGTGATGATGATGTCGGTTATCGTGACCCCATTTGGCGTTATCGCGGCGGTCTATCTGCGGGAATATGCAAAACAAGGCTTTCTTACCCGGCTGATCAGGATTTCAGTCAACAATCTGGCCGGCGTGCCTTCTATTGTTTACGGCGTATTCGGCTTGGGCTTTTTTGTTTATATCCTGGGCGGCAACATCGATCAACTGTTCTTCCCGGAAGCGGCGCCTGCGCCGGTCTACGGTACGCCGGGCCTGCTTTGGGCTTCGATCACGCTGGCTTTGTTAACCTTACCGGTCGTTATTGTATCAACCGAGGAAGGCTTGGCCCGCGTTCCCCGTGCCATACGCGAAGGCAGTCTGGCATTGGGCGCGACTAAACTGGAAACCCTGTGGCTGACGGTATTGCCGATGGCAAGCCCCGCGATGATGACCGGCTTGATTCTGGCGGTAGCTCGGGCGGCCGGCGAAGTGGCTCCGTTAATGTTGGTCGGCGTCGTCAAACTGGCGCCAACATTGCCGTTGGACGGCAATTACCCATTTTTGCATTTGGACAGGAAATTCATGCATCTAGGATTTCATATCTACGATGTCGGTTTTCAAAGCCCAAACGTTGAGGCGGCGAGACCGTTGGTTTATGCAACATCATTACTGTTGGTACTGGTCATTGTTGGGCTGAATTTATCCGCCATTTTAATCAGGAATCATCTGCGAGAAAAATACAGAGCATTGGAAGGTTAGAAAAATGACAACACAACATATACGTACACACTCTATCGATGTAAGTTCAATCTTGCGCGATCAGAAGGGAAATAACGAACCGAATGAAACCTGCATCAAAGTAGAAAACTTAAACTTATTCTACGGCGAGAAGCAGGCTTTGCATGGCGTTAGCATGGAAATGCCGAAGAAAAAGGTCACTGCCTATATCGGCCCCAGCGGTTGCGGAAAATCGACACTACTGCGTTGCATCAACCGGATGAACGATCTGGTGGACAATGTGACCATCGATGGCAAGATTCTGCTGGATAATGAAAACATTTATGACAAAGCCGTTAATGTGGCCGCATTACGCCGGCGAGTCGGCATGGTGTTCCAAAAACCCAACCCTTTCCCGAAGTCTATTTTCGAGAACGTCACTTACGGGCTTAGGATTCAAGGCATTAACGACAAACGGATATTGGAGGAAACGGTCGAGAATTCATTACGCGGCGCGGCGCTGTGGGATGAAGTCAAAGACCGTTTGAACGATAACGCATTAGGCTTGTCGGGCGGACAGCAACAGCGTCTGGTTATTGCCAGGGCGATTGCGATAGAGCCGGAAGTGCTGTTGCTCGATGAACCTGCGTCGGCGCTGGATCCTATTTCAACGTTAAAAATTGAAGAACTGATCAACGAGCTGAAAGAAAAATACACGATCGTTATTGTGACGCACAACATGCAGCAGGCGGCGCGGGTTTCCGACTATACCGCATTCATGTTTATGGGTGAATTGATCGAGATGGGTACAACCAGCGAGTTATTCACTAACCCTCAAAAGAAACAGACCGAAGATTATATTACCGGCCGATACGGTTAATCAGGAGCAAGCAATGGACAACAGCAAAATAGGGCAACATATATCAGGCCAGTTTAATAAAGAACTGGAAGATGTGCGCAACAAAGTCTTAACAATGGGCGGGCTGGTTGAACAGCAAATCGAATTGGCGGTAACGGCTTTCGCGACCGGCGACCTGGAAATGGCCGAACTGGTCATCAAGCAGGACAATCAGGTCGACGCGCTGGAAATGGCTATCGACCAGGAATGCATGCAGATTTTAGCGCTAAGGCAGCCTGCGGCATTCGACTTAAGGTTGTTGATTACCGTGATCAAGGTTATTAATGAGCTTGAACGCGTCGGCGATATGGCCGAACGCATCGCCGAAATGGCAATCCAATTATCGAACGCTGAAAACAAGCGTGACCAATATTATGAATTGGAACACATGGCGGAATTGGTTCAGGAAATGCTGCATGGCGCTCTGGATGTATTTGCCCGGATGAATATAGAAGACGTGACAACGATCACCGGCTTGGATGAAAATGTCGATCGCGAATACGGCAGCATTATCCGGCAGTTGATTACCCGGATGATGGAAGATCCGAGAAATATCACCCGGATGCTGGATGTACTCTGGATTGCCCGCTCACTGGAAAGAATCGGCGACCATGCCTGTAATGTCTGCGAGCATTTGGTTTATATGGTCAAAGGCGAAGATGTGCGGCATTTGACCCAGGAAGAATTAGAAAAGAAGATGAAAGGATAAAAGGGACGTAGGCCGGAATAAGCCAGTTCGAGCGGTAGCAAAAACTGGCGTTTCCGGCGCATCTTCAGGTTTTAAACTTATCCGTCAACCCGGTAATTCTCTCGATTTTTTGCCTGACTGTCGCGGTAAATACTCCCTCCTCCGCCATCAATTTGATGGTTTTTTTTGCCCTGGTAATTGCGGTATACAGTAGTTCCTTGGTTAACACAGGGTTAATGACTTCGGGTAGGACAATCAACACTTCCTCGAATTCCGAGCCTTGGCTTTTATGGATAGTCATTGCAAAAACAGTTTCGCAATGCGGCACGCGCGCAGGCAGGTATTTTTTGACGCTGCCGTCGGCGCGTTGGAAAAACACCATCAATTTTCCGGTAGGGGCAATCCCTTGTGCTTGCCCCGATTGGACAAGGCCTGCCCCTGCATTATCCGGTATGCAAATGCCAATATCGCCATTATAAAGATGCAGCGCCGGGTTGTTTTGCGTGACCATGACCGGCCGTCCCGGATACCATAAACCGGACAAATCGATCCGCTTTTGCTCGGCCAGCTTTTGTTCAACCCGGTAATTAATGTCGGCAACGCTGTTTTTTCCCTGCCGATTCGAACACAACACCTGGAAGCGGCTGAATGCATGATAAATCTGTTCAAACCCGGCTCCGACCTTAATCAACTGCAAGTAATCCGCTTGCTGTGCCGCTATATAATCGATCAAATCTCCGTCGAGACGTTGCACGGCACTGTCGCCACCGTCGCTTAACATTTGCCAGGCGAGTTCGTCCTGCTGGAGATTGACCACCTCGGCCAGCTCTTTTATACCACCGCCGAAGCGGTGCGATTTCTTTAATGTGTAAACGTTGTCTTGCAGAGCCTCGGCCATCGCCAAATCGGCCAGCACCGCGCCGGATTCCACCGAAGCCAGCTGATCTTTGTCTCCCAACAAGATCAAGCGCGCGCCGGGTTTTAACGCATCAATCAACTTGCTCATCAAGGCCAGATCGACCATGGACGCTTCATCGACCACGATCAGATCGTAAACCAACGGTTTATCGGCATGGTGACGAAAATACGGCGATGGCGGCATCGCGCCGAGCAAACGATGCAAGGTAGTGACTGTTTCCGGAATGCGGTTTTTTATCGTCTCCGAACACGGCAGCTTCGCCTTGCTGAAACCGATCGATTCCTGAAGCCGCATTGCGGCCTTTCCGGTTGGCGCCGCCAAGGCGATATGCAGCGGTTGCTCGGCCAATTCCTGCAACAACGCCAGAATTTTAACGACGGTAAAGGTTTTTCCGGTTCCGGGGCCGCCGGTAATGATGCAAAATGACTGTTGGGCCGCCATTTTTGCCGCTTCGCGCTGGTCGTCGGTTTCAACTATCGCATCAAAATAGCGATCCAATATCGCGTCGAGCTGTTCAACCGCATGTCCGGTTTGGATCATTGCCTTGATCTGCGTCGCCAGCCGGTTTTCATAGCTCCAATAACGGTGCAGATACAGGCGATTCTGCTCGATAATCAAGGGCAAAGGCGTCGTTTGACTTGTAGGATTAATCTCTGCCAACCCGGAAGCCAGTAGCAAGGCCTGAGTCTTATCGTCTATTTGAATGCAGCTGTGGCCTTGGTTCTGCTCGTAGGACACCGCCATCACGGCGGCCTCGAAGGCTTGTTTCTGTATCGCCTCGAAGTGGGTGCGCCGGCTAAGGAAGCGGGCAAAAGCAACATCCAGGCGGCTGAATGATTTCTGTTCTAACTCCGCTCCTTCTCCCTCAGGGAGAAGGTTGGGATGAGGGAATCTAAATAAGCTTTCTTCCTTATTTTGATTTCCCCTCGGCAACTGCTCCCTGCGTTGCTCTACCTCCTGCATCCATGCAGTCGTCCCCCAACCCTCTCCCTCTGGAGAGGGCTTTATAGCGCTTAATCCAACTGAAGCATCTTTCACTGCCTTCCTCCAAACAACGCGGCCAGCGCTTCAACCCGCTCCAAATCCGGTCTGTCCTGAAAAACGCCGCTCATCGCCCGATCCGGCTGCATGCCGCGCACGAACAAATAACGCACGCCGCCAAAATGGGTTTCATAGTCGTAATCCGGTAAGCGCGTTTGTAAATAACGATGCAGCACGACCGTGTAAATCCAGTATTGCAGGCCGTAGTTATGTTCGCGCATAGCATGGGTTAAACTGTCGGGGCTGTAATCCTGCAAACTGTTGGTTTTATAGTCCATCACATAATAACGATGATTCGTTCCGGCGTTTGGAAACGTACAAATCAGGTCGATAAATCCGGTCAGGTAACCGCACATCTGCTTGGCGGTCAAAGACTGAAAAGCCGGTGTATCGTGCAAAATATGATTGATCTGAGCCGCATCGATCGTTTGCATGGATAAATAAAACGGCATTTCCTTCAAGCATTGGTGTTCGGCCAGATTCATCAGACAAAAATCGGCATGGGTTTCGGATAACGGCGTTGTGACAGTAGCCTGCAACAGCTCATCAAGCAAAGCCGGCCGCTCCAATTTTAGACCATAGCGTTGGCAAGCTTTGTCCCGCTGCATAGCAATATTTTTGCGTTGGGCCAAGTCGATGAATTTGTTGTTCTCGAGTAAATCATGCACGACATTGCCGGTGTGCGCGCCTTTGGGTAATTCCGTTGCCGCGCTCCCCAGTTCGGGCTTGGCAGTAACTGTCTGCTCCCCTGCCTTGTCTTCCGGTAATTCCGGCGCATCATGCCGGCCTAATGCCGACAAGGCGGTATAACTGCTCATTTGCCAGCTGGTGTACAACGACCTTTTGCGTTTTTTTGCCTGAAATTGGCTGTATGCAACTGCTTTTTGATAGCTGGCGTTTATTTCGCCCGGTGTCTCCAGCAATCGGTAATCCGCTTTATTCTGGAAAGCTCGCAGTTTTTCCTGTTGTTTGAAAAAATCCCCCCCTTCGAATTCAAGCAGCCAAGCCATTGCCGAGTCATTGGCTGTATCTTGCGAGCGCACATCGCCCCAGGCAATGTAACAACGGTATTTGGCACGGGTAACGGCCACGTAAAACACCCGCAAATCTTCCGCCAGCTCTTCCATTAATGCCAGTTCGCGGTGATGTTCAAAATTCTCTGAGCCTAAATCGACTACTGCTTGACCGGCATCATGGCATCTAATCAACAAGCGTTCGCTGTTTAAGCGATCACTGCGTTGCCAAAGATAAGGACAAAATACGATTGAATATTCCAGTCCTTTGGATCGGTGCATGGTGACAATTTTGACTGCATCGTCGTCGCTTTCTAGACGCAACTGCTGATCTTCCGCGCTGCTGGCTTTAGCTATCGCACTGCGCAACCAATCCAGGGTTTTATTAATGCCCAGATGCTCATCAACCGCAGCCTGCTGGACCAGTTCGATAAGATGATGCAAATTGGTCAGCTGCCTTTCCGCCATCGATGTTTTCGACGTATTGGCCCTGATCCTTTCTTGACCAAGCAAATGTTGCATCATTGCCATCAATCCGGTTTGCTGCCAATCCTGAAAATAACCCAGAAACCGCGACATCCAGGCATCCAGCTCGATCTCGTCAGTGATCAGCTGATACAGCGTTTGCCCATCTAAGTCGAACCAGTTCAAAGTCAAAGCCTGCTTGAGCAGCACGCTATCGCCGGGATGAGCCACAGCTTGCAACAGGCTGTATAAATCGACCGCCTCCTGCGAGGCAAAAACCGACTCCGTGCTATTTAGCACGGAAGGCACTCCGGCTAGGCGCAATGCCGCTTGATAGTCCCTAGCCTGCGTGTTGGTTCTTACCAGGATGGCGATGTCTTTGGGCTGCAAGGGCCGGTTCGCCGGTTGCAATATATAATCCCCGGTCAACAACTCGACGACTTCATTAACAACGGCAATCCTGATTTCCTCTGCTGCTTTGCCCGCCGTCCAGTATCCTGTTTTGCTGCCGCTTTCCGGCAGTTGCCACAGCACCATCGGCGCAACGGCCTGTCCGCCATGATACATCGCGCCCTTATCTGCCGATAGTCCGGGCTTAACATTGATAAACTCCAATCCATCCAGTAAAAAAGCCCGGTCTCGTTGAAACAATGCATTGACGGCCTCGACTAACTGCGGATGCGAACGCCAATTAAAGCCTAAGGTAAATTGATGCTCGGCCTGTTTTTGCGCATCCAGATACGAGTAAATATCGGCGCCCCGAAACTTGTATATTGCCTGTTTGGGGTCGCCAATTAAGTATAAATATTGGCTGGGAGCGGCAAATAATGAGGAAAATATGAACCACTGGCTGTCATCGGTATCCTGAAACTCATCGATCAGGGCGACTTCAAAACGTTGTTGCAATTCAGCGCTCAGCAGCGGCCCTTTTTCGCTTTGCAGCGCCTCAGCCAAACGGCTGATTAGGTCGTCGAACGACATTACGTTAAGGTGCTGCAAGCGTTTACTTAGCTCCTCCCGTAGGCTATCCAGCAAGGTTTTGCGCAACACCAAGGTGATTTGTGTAAACGCCAAAGCCAGCGCATCAAAAGCGGAGGTATCGATAGCTAATTCAGCTAGATATTCAGCCTTGCGCTGATCGCCGCTCTGGGTTTTGTTGGACCTGAATTTGCCGCCATGCAAAGCTTCCATCAGCCCGTTTTTAGTCAATAGAGCAAATGCCTCGGCGTTAGGCACTTGCGTAGTAGAACCGTGTAGCCAGGCATTTAACGAGTCATAGTGAAATTCAAAAGTTTCGCTGTAAGTGGTCTTAAATTTCTCATCCTTGAAGCAATTACGTAAAGCGCTTGCACACATTTCAACTGACTCTTTGGCTAAATCCGCCAAACCTTGTAATTTTTTTAAGGCGCTATCCAAAGTGTCGCAAGCCGGATAAACGCTGAACTGTGAGCATGCGCCAAAACCGATGCCTGGAAATCCTGCAATGCTCGCAAGTAACGCGTCCGGAGTTTTAAAGCTTGCCGTTAATACTGCCGTTTCCCAGGCCGAACATTGATAAATCTGCCTACGCCAGAAGTCATCCGCGCAAGCCTGTTTGATCTCCTCCAAATCACCTGTTAATTCGGCATCGAATAATTGCCCGCTTTCCAGTGCATGCTCTTTTAAAACGCGCTGACAAAAACCGTGGATAGTGAAAATCCCAGCTTGGTCTATCTCCAGCAGCGCTGTTTGAAGACGCAGCTTAATCAGTTCCGGCGCAATATCCAGACTAGCCAGCCAATTAGTGACATTGCTGTCGATATTACCGACATGCTCGACCTGATCCTGTCTCACTAACTTGTCCAAAGCTCGTCTAGCGTCGGCTAATCTGGAACGTATACGGTCTTTAAGCTCTTCGGTTGCCGCCTTGGTAAAGGTAACCACCAACAATTTCTCAATTGCGATTTCCTGCTCGACTACAAAACGCAGCACCAACATCGCTATAGCATAGGTTTTTCCGGTTCCGGCACTGGCTTCAATCAGGTTTACGCCTTTTAACAACTTGGTTTGAACTGGATCAAAATTGTTAATTTCCATGCCTAAACTCGCCATTATTAAAAGAATTGTTGTCTAAACCCAAGCATTGGTCTTAGCCATTGAGTCCGAACTGGATGCTTCGGTATGTTTTTAATAAAACAGCTTAACGTCAGTCAAGATAATAAGTACACATTTTTAGCGTTTCCCTGCTAATTTCGGCATTTAAATTTAATCCTCAAACTGCGGTACTGTTATCTCCAAATGCTGTGGACAACCCTGTGCACAAGATATCGATAACCCCGTGCCGCCCCGTCAACCCCGCTCGACATCCACTTGCCGTTTTTTCAGCCAGCGATCATTCCGGTGAATAATCAATGTCTTGCATCACTTCATCCGGATAAACCGGATCGATCTCCAACCGCTCTTATCTTCCGTGCGGCCAAATTACGCTGTGTAAAACCCGATCCGGCCAGGACGCGATTACCTCAACGTTGATCGGCCGAATCAGGCACACGAAATCCCGGTCAAAAAAAAACCCAAGCGTTGTGCTTGGGTTTTTTAGGTTTAGGCGCTTGGCAATTCCCTACTTTCGCATGGCAACGTGCCACACTATCATCGGCGCTAAA
>Ga0208789_1001028_pt1 | contig 18466 bp, 14 predicted proteins | sample Methanotroph_Enr_FD_187368 | JGI IMG/M metagenome (GOLD analysis project Ga0208789, IMG submission 187368) | Enriched soil microbial communities from Old Woman Creek wetland in Ohio, USA - Methanotroph_Enrichment_5 (SPAdes) (version 2) | ecosystem: Environmental > Terrestrial > Soil > Wetlands...
ACGGGCGTTGGTGCTGTCGCAATTACCCAGGAAGGTTTCATTTCCTAAAATCAGGTTAAGTCGTTTCAGCTCAAGAAGTGCTGATTCGCGGGTTTTCCCGATAAGGAAGGGTATGACTGGCTGGCTGCTTCCGCTTCCTGATCCGATAACCAGGTCAACCACTGAGCCTTTAAGTATGGGTGTTCCCGGTTTCACTACCTTTCCGTTTACAGTGACTTTTAAAACGGCATTTTCAGCTATATCATCCACTACACGAATACTTCCAAGTTTCAGGTCATAGGTTTGCAGAAGCGCTTTGGCACGCCGCAGCGAAAGATCTACAAGTTCAGGCATGCTCACCTTTTCAGGCATGAATGAGACAAGGGACAAATAAACAGCCCTTCCTGGTTTCACTTTGGTCGCCGGTAAAGGATCCTGTGAAATTACACTTCCCGGTTTACGCATATAATCATAAATGGAATCAACAACAACCAGTTCAAAATCTTTACTTGATTCAAGACGGTTCACTTGATCCATCTGTAGTCCGACATAGTTTGGTACAATGGCTACCTGGTCGTGACGGGTGTACATTTTCAACGCAATTAACGTAATCCATGAAATTACAATAAAAAGCAAAATTGAATATGCCAGGTTTATTAAAAATCGCCGAGTTGTAATAAATTGAATGAAGTTCATAAGCCTTTTTATGCTCTGTATGATTGCTTGTTAGCTTCTTGATGTTAAAAAGTGTAATCTAAGAAAACCACTTATTCCTTTAAATGCGACTAATGATTAGACTTTTATTTTAGAAGTACCTGAAATTCATCCTTCTAAAATTGTTAATCCCTGCTTTTAAATCATGCCGTATCTAAAATCTTTAGGTTCTCTGGCAAACACTTTATAAACTGCAAGAGAGCGTAAATATTGTTTCTTTTTTGCAAAGATATAAATTTACATGGCAGTGTTGGTATATAAAGGTTCTTTAACTTTGCACCTCTATAAGTGTTTAAAACCTGAGATATATGCATAAGATCAAAGTTGTGTTGTTCATGGGTGGCGATTCGGGCGAGTATGAAGTATCGATTGCCAGCGCTGCTCAAGTTAAAAATAACCTGGATCCTGGAAGATTTGAAGTTTTCCCGGTTTTAATCCATAATGGAAACTGGACCTATACCCAGGAAAACGGAACACAAATACCTTTCGACAGGAATAACCATTGCCTGGTTGCGGGTGGAGTACAAATAAAATTTGATTGTGCTTTTATTGCTATACATGGTTCACCGGGTGAAGACGGAAAACTCCAGGGATATCTCGAAATTGCCGGAATTCCTTATACAACATGCGATGTAACCACTTCAGCAATAACTTTTAACAAGTATTTCTCCAACGACCTGGCAAAGCAATATGGTGCAAAGGTGGCAACTACCCTAATACTCCGAAAGGGTGATGCCTGGGATCCGGATTCCCTGGTGAAAGAGGTTGGATTGCCATGTTTTATCAAACCCAATAAATCGGGATCGAGTGTTGGTGTAAGTAAAGTTTACGACCTGGCAGGAATTGAAGGCGCTATTCAAAAAGCATTTGCCGAAGATGATGAAGTGCTGGTTCAGCAGTTTATTAAAGGACGTGAAATGGCTTGTGGTGTTTTTACATTGAATGGCAAAGTAAAAGTCTTACCCGTTACTGAGATAATTTCAAAAAATGATTTTTTTGATTACCATGCAAAATATACCCAAGGAGTAGCCGATGAAATTACACCGGCTCATATTACGGAAGACGAATCAAATAAATGTCAGCAGTTTACGGATTACCTGTACCGTAAATTTAATTGTAAAGGAATTGTGAGGTTCGATTATTTTCTGAAAGATAATGAGTGGTGGTTTCTCGAGGTAAATACGGTTCCGGGTTTTTCGGCTGAGAGTATTATTCCCAAGCAAGCCAGAGCCGCCGGATATAATATGAAGGATTTTTTCGGTTTATTAGTAGAAGAGTCTATTGCAAAACACTAATCAGGTTTTGACGATTTATTTGTCTTGAAGTTTATATTTTTTGACCATAAGCCAGATCGCCGGCATCACCGAGCCCGGGAACAATGTATCCCTGGGCCGTAAGTTCGTCATCGATAGCTGCTATCCAGATGGATGTACCTGTTTTTGGCAACATCCGCTTCAAATATTCAACCCCCTGTATGCTGGCAACCACCGATACAAAATGGGTATGTGCTGGTTTGCCATGCACAAGTAATGACTTGTACGAAGCAACCATTGACTGGCCTGTAGCCAGCATGGGATCCGTTAAAATTAATACTCTGTTTTCAAGATCAGGACTGGAGACATATTCGATCTGAATGGAAAATTCATCGTCTTTACGGTGTTCGCGGTAAGCTGAAACAAAGGCATTATCTGCATTGTCAAAATAATTGAGTATGCCCTGGTGCAAAGGCAAGCCCGCCCTTAATATGGTGGCAAGCACAGGGGGTGTTTTCATTACCTGGACTTCAGCAGTACCCAGCGATGTAATCACTTCTTTGGGATTATACTGCATGGTTTTACTGATCTCATAAGCAAATATTTCGCCTATACGTTCCATGTTCCGGCGAAATCGCATGCTGTCCTTTTGTATAGATGCATCACGTAATTCGAGCACAAACTGGTTTAAAACTGAATTCTTGCTTCCTAAATTGATCACCATAGCCCTGATTTTAACCCCATTAATACTATACGCTCATTCCTTTATCTGACAAAATTAAGTACTTTGATCTGTTTTTTCGAAAAAGAAAAATATTTATTTAATGTTTGCCTGCTTAAGCGCCAGAATTTCAACAAAACGCTTAGAGAAAGTGGCAGCGAATTCCTCACGTACCGCTGATAAATTTCCCTTTTTGCACCAAAACTACCATAAAATCTTGCCAATCCTTCATTGTTTGATCCTTCAAAATCGAGCTTGACGGGCTTTCCTGCATTTTGCCTTATAAACACATCAATAAGCCATGGCATTGCATGAAGGTTCCTGCCGGATTCGGATAATGCCGAAAACAGGAAGATTGTTTTCTGATGACTCCTGACCCATAATACGCCCGCTACCAGTTGGTTGAACTCATCATAGGCTCCCCATATTTCGCCAATTCCTTTATGTATGCTTTCGTATGCAATTCGTTGTAAAAGAGTATATTGCTTTTCATCCAAATGGTATAAATCCTGCCCTTTGTTTGCTCTGAACAATAAAATAATTTCCTCAGGTCTCACTTGTTTTACAATGCTGAGTTTGTTCTGATTTGCTTTTTTTAGATTACGTTGCAGGTTGTTCTGGTAACCTTTGGCTATAAACCGGTATTCGCTGCTCATATCCAGTTCCAGGTTGGTTATGTTTGAAACATGGCCGTTATCCGGAAGCTTGTTAGCTGAATTCAGATTAATATCAATGTATTTATAATCAGAAGGGATGCAGTTGATAAACTCCTGTAACTTCCCATCGGGTAATATGGATTTATAAAAAAGTCCAAGCTGCTGGATGAAATAAGGTTGCATGATGTATTTAATACCCGCCCTTGACGAAACGGTTAAGGGAAATACCTTGTCATACTCATTTTCTACAAGAGCGCACCAGCCAGGACTTACAATATCCAGGTACCATGAATATGCAACAAGATTCCCGTTCACAGCATTACTGATGCAATCGTCCCATCGCATTTTATCAATCACTTCATGCTGCAGAAACCGGATCATGGATGGGTTAGTTGTTAGTTATTTATATAATGTTTATGTGTCTCAGGTTTCAATGTTTCGGATAAGACCTCCGACATTGCATATCCGATATCCGACATTGAACATCCGACATTGAACATCCGACATTGAACATCCGACATTGAACATCCGACATTGAACATCCAACATCCGACATCCGACATTAACAATTGTAGTTCTTCTATTTCTTAATCGCCTTTTCCACCAATTTGATATATACATCAAGCCACCCGTTCCAATCCCCGTTTTCATTCAAGGATGTGTTATGCCACAAAGGGATAAAAGTGCCTCCTACTTTTTTAACTTCACTAATCAGCTCACTGATTGTTTCACTCGCTTTTTGCGGGGTGAGTTTCAAATAATCATGAAGTGTGCCGTCCATTACTGCAAACGGATGTATCATGAGGTTTGTCTGTGAATCCAAATCGAGATCAAAGAAAGGAAAAGGTGTACAAATTGATGCCCTGAATCCCGGGACTTCTGCATAACCCATTGTGTAGTCGTGGGTGATATCATTATTAATGAGGTTGCGATATGTTTCGGGCAAAGTTAATTTCAGAAAGTGTTGCCTGCTGCGTTCCACCTCCCGTTTAAGAATCTTTGAAAGCCTTTCAGTTTCCATTACCATTAATGAAGGTTGAGCTGCAGATGCATAGGAAGGATGTATCCCGATATCGGCATAATCGGCCAGGTGCCGGATGAGGCTCTGGAAATACCTGTTGTTATAAGGTATGTTTTTATCATTGGGGCCATAATCGGCTAACAGGATAAAATAGACAGCGCGGTAGTTGTACTTTTCCTGTAATAGCATCTGAAGTTCAAACGTGTCGAACGGATCCTGTTCAAGATTTAACAAAACTTTTAACCTATGCCGCAATTCGTCGTAGTTCTTATTCTGTAATGCTTTATAAAAACCTCCAAAGGCACGTGTGAGACCTTTGTTTTTAAAGGCATAGGCAGCATCAATATCAAAAGTGGGGGCAAAAGTATAAACAGGAGTTTTGAATTTCAAATCAGGAAACCATCTGTGCAAAATATCCCTTATTTTTAATGACCAGATATTAACAAGTGGTTTATGCAGGTATCCAAACTGATATGCATCGCTTCCTTTTGCAAGAAAACGGTTGTGATGATCGCGGATATGAGGAAGATATTCCTCGTAGCGGCTCACCAGGTAGAATGCTGCCGCGAAAACGTCGAATGGCAATGCAATTTCTTTATTCAACAATGAAAAAAAAACCGGATCACCCTCGTAATCAGTATGATTTAACTCCCTTGCCTTGATTTTACTTTCGAAAAGCAAATCATTCGAGGCAAAAAAGAGATTAGTTTTATCAACAGGTACGCCATAAGAAAATTTAGGGCCTTCAAATCGCTGAAAAAATGTAATATCGGTAGTATAATTTACCTCCAGGCCCAACAACCTTGTAAGCATAAGCTGCATGATATACTTCAGGCGGTTGGTTTCTTTTGGAATCAATATCAATAGCATGAGCATAGAAGATATAAAGCAAAAATACGTTTTTTATCAGCAATCCAACCTTTGTATTTAATTTATCCTGACTTATAAAATGCAGGTTTTAAAATCAATTTCATTCTTCGAAACATGAAATAATGAAACAGCGACGTTATTGTGTTTTAAATCCAAATCCTATTGTCTGGCATAACGATTTAACCGAAAAAGCATTCATTAAAAGCATTCCATACTTTTGGCACTTTCATTTTTATTAACAAAACCCTTCTGATTAGCCGAATTGTTTTACTTTTGAATTTGAATATTTCACCTTTCTTTGAATCGAAACATACGACTTTGATTCAGGGATAAAGAACTAACATTCCGACCCATTATGGATAATTTTATAGTATCGGCACGCAAATATCGTCCAGTAACTTTTAATACAGTTGTAGGGCAGATTTCGATTACCGGAACCCTTAAAAATGCTATACGTAACAACCAGCTTGCACAGGCTTTTTTATTCTGTGGACCACGTGGCGTCGGGAAAACCACCTGTGCGCGTATCCTTGCTAAAACAATTAACTGCCTGCATCCGACTTCCGACACCGAACCCTGCAACGAATGTTCCTCTTGTATTGCTTTTAACGATTCGGCATCATTCAATATCCATGAACTGGATGCTGCATCCAACAACAGCGTGGACGATATCCGCAACCTGGTTGATCAGGTCAGGATTCCGCCGCAAATGGGAAAATATAAAGTGTACATCATCGATGAGGTGCACATGCTTTCGCCTTCTGCCTTTAATGCTTTCCTTAAAACACTTGAAGAACCGCCAGCCTACGCCAAGTTTATCCTGGCAACAACTGAAAAACATAAGATCATACCTACCATACTTTCGCGGTGCCAGATTTTTGATTTCAAACGAATCACAGTTGATGATATAGCAAAACACCTGGCTTTTGTTGCTGATAGCGAAGGCGTTACAGCTGATTCCGAAGCACTTCATATTATTGCTCATAAAGCGGATGGCGCCTTGCGTGATGCTTTATCGGTATTTGATCAGATGGTGAATCTTGGCGACCGGAATATCAGTCGCGAACTTGTGCTCGAAAACCTAAATGTACTCGATTACGATTATTATTTCCGTATCATGAATTATATGAGAAATGGTAATTTCAGGGATACACTGCTGATCGTAAACGAAGTAATTGAAAAAGGTTTCGACGGGCAACATTTCATTACAGGTATGGGTGAGCATTTACGTAATTTACTCATGAGTGTTGATCCGGCTACTGTAAAGCTAATCGAAACCAGCGATGCTATTCGGGCAAAGTACAAAGACCAGGCTCAATCCGTATCACTTCAACTTCTGGTTGATTCACTGGATATTATCAATAAGTGCGATGTAACTTACCGGACTTCGAATAATAAGAGACTTTCACTGGAAGTTCCGCTTATACAGATATGCAGACTGAGCGGTCAGATGCAAATGCCTGATGTAACTCAAACGCCTGTTATTCAATCTGCTGTTGCCGAAAACCCAAAACAAACAACAGCTCCTGCATCTCAGCAGTTGGTAGCTACAGAACCGGTAATCTCAGAGATCACAAAGGAAAATATTCCAGCAGAAACAACTCTTCAGGAACAACTAAAGCCGGTATCTGAAATAGAAACTCCTAAGCCGACAACGGTTCCTGAAGTTGTACCTGAAAATCCTGCAGAGACAGTTGCAGAAGCTACTAAGCAAGTCGTTCCTGATAATGAAATTAATGCTGAGCCTGTTGAAGAACAGGAGCATGATGTTCCTGTGCAATCGCATCATATTTCGAGCATCTCGATAAAATCAGTTACAAAGCCTGATCAACTGGCCAGTTCAGTGAAAGCTGACCTGGTAAAAGATCGTACCGGGACTTATACTTTCGAGCAGATTGAGGAATCGCTCCTGCGTTATGCGGAATCAAAAAAAGCGGATTCGGCTCTGTATTTTGCTGCACTTACTTCCTATAAGCCTGTGTTACAACCTGATAATGTACTTTTGCTTACAGTCGGGAATACAGTTCTTGAAAAAGAATTAAATGAAAGACGTAATAAACTGCTCGAATTTCTCCGCGATGATCTTAAAAATGATTTTATCACCATGCAGGTAAAAGTAACGGAAGAGCTTTCGGAGACGAAAAAATACATGAACGATCGTGAAAAGCTGGATGCCATGGCTGCCCAAAATCCTAACGTGAACAAACTCAGGGATCAACTTAACCTGGAATTAGATCTGTAATTTTTTGTAATGCATCATAACCAGCTGAAAAGTCGAAAAGTTTACACTTTAGGTGAAACAGTTCTGGATATAGTCGCGGATGGTGGTTATTCATTTCAGGCTGTACCCGGAGGTTCTGTGCTCAACGCATCTGTTTCGTTAAGCCGGATGGGTGTTGATGTAAACCTGATCAGTGAATTTGGCGCTGACAAAGCAGGAAATCTTATTGACGAATTCCTGAAAGCCAACGCTGTTCAAACAGGCTTCTGCACCAGGTATAAAAATCATAAAACCTCAATTGCTCTTGCTTTTCTTGATAGTTCAAAAAAAGCCTCATATTCATTTTATCATGATTCTCCTGAAAAATCAGACGAAATACTTCTCCCTGTTTTTCAAAAAGAAGACATCCTGCTTTTCGGGTCTTTTTATTCGGTGAAACCCAACCGCAGGGATTTATTATTAAAAGTTCTTCACAAAGCGGTTGAAGCCAGGTCGGTTATCTATTACGACCTGAATATCCGGAAAGTCCATTCAAATGATTTTGATAAATTAATGATATCATTCCTGGATAATATTTCTGTGGCAACCATTGTTAAAGGCTCTGACGAGGATTTTATGAATTTATTCGGTTTATCTGATCCAGCTGCTGTTTACGAGAAAGTTAGCCAACACTGTAAAATACTTATCCTTACAAGGGGATCAAAACCGGCGCAAGTTTTTACTCCGGAATACAGCCGGATATACACTGTTCCTGAAATTGAGCCCGTTTCTACCATAGGTGCAGGTGACAGTTTTAACGCAGGGTTTATCTATGGCCTTGTAACATCCGGGATTAGTACAGATAATATTGCTGATATACCTGTCGCCGAACTTGATCGTTTGGCAGCCTGCGGAATTGCTTTTGCAACTGAAACTTGTCTTTCGACACAAAACTATATCAAGGGTAATTTTGAACCTGATTTCTGGAAGAAATATATTTGATGTTTCTTTGTACTATCGTTAACACCGGAATCACATTCTTATGAAATGAACCATGGCAATAATTTTGTTACACAGAGTAATGATTATTCATGGTGAACCTGATAGTTATCGGGACCATCTGACCCGTAAAAAATAAATAATAAAATAACACATGAAACAAAAAATCGCAAAGTCTATATTAAGACTATTTGGATGGAAAGTAATTATAGATCTTCCGCCTGACGCAAAGAAATTTGTAGTAATGATGGCTCCGCACACCAGCAACTGGGATTTCCTGATTGGATGGCTCGGGTATATGTCGATTGGAGTAGATGCGCGATACCTTATTAAAAAGGAAGCTTTCTTCTTTCCTTTAGGCAAGATTTTAAAATCCATAGGAGCGATCCCCGTTGATCGGAAAGCCAGTACCAACATAGTGATCCAGGTAGGTGAAATGTTTAAAAAACACGATAGCCTTTTTATTACCATAGCTCCCGAAGGAACCCGAAGCCTTAATCCTAACTGGAAACGTGGATTTTATTATATTGCACAACATGCCCAGGTACCAATTGCCTTTGGATTTCTGGATTACAAAAATAAAATCGGAGGAATAGGTGGAATGATTATTCCTACGGGAGATTATGATACAGATTTGAAGAAAATAGAATCTTTTTATTCGCAAAAAGGAGCCAGGCATCCCGAGAAATTTAACCTGAGCCCGCAAAATCGCAAATAATCGTTTCACCTGCTTTAACTTTGTTCTTTACGTTTATTACTCCGTACACTATTAACCATGCAACTCTTAACTCCATCGCATTTTACAGATTATGAACTGATTGATTCCGGAAGTTTCGAAAAACTCGAACGCTTCGGTTCATATTTTATAATCCGTCCTGAGCCCCAGGCAATCTGGAACCGTTCGATGAGTGAATCGGAATGGGATAAAATGTCGTCGGCAGCTTTTAAACTGGAGAAAAACGATACCGAGAAAGGACGATGGATTCTTAAAAAAGGAATGCCGGAACAATGGCGGATTAATTATTCTTATAAACTGATGAATTTCAGTGTACGGCTTGGACTTACTTCATTCCGTCATATCGGCATTTTCCCTGAACAGGCACCCAACTGGGACTATATTTATGATAAAGTAAAAGTCTCGGGAAGTCATACTCCCAAAGTACTCAACCTTTTTGCATACACAGGTGCTGCTTCATTGGCTGCACGTGCAGCCGGTGCAGAAGTTGTGCATGTTGATTCGGTTAAACCGGTTATCTCCTGGGCCCGCGAAAATATGGAAAACAGCCAGCTTACCAACATCCGATGGGTGGTGGAAGACGCATTGAAATTTGTGCAGCGTGAGGTTCGCCGGGGCAATACCTATTCGGGCATTATCCTCGATCCGCCTGCTTATGGCCGCGGTGCAGATGGCGAAAAATGGATTCTCGACGACAACCTCAATGAAATGATTCTGCTTTGCAGTAAATTGCTTTTACCTGAAAACAGTTTTTTTATATTGAATATGTATTCAATCGGGTTTTCAGCCCTTGTTGGGAATAACCTGGTTAACAGCTATTTCGACCGAGGCGACAAAAACGAATTTGGGGAATTGTACCTGGCTGATAAATTTGGTAAAAAGCTGCCGTTAGGCACATTTTTGAGGTTCAGCCGCTAAAAACAATTCACCTCTGCCTGCTTTGACTAACAGAAAGTCCCCGTGAATTATTTCTTATTTACCATACTCAAAACTCCCGGTCGCAATCAGTTCGTCGTACAATTCGCCCCGCGAACGATGATAAACCAGGATAGTATAAATGTTCTTTGTTTCCGAATGATTGCCTTCGACCCAGGTCGCGTCACCGACTTTTGAATTATTCGGTAGCATTACATACAAATAATTGTAATAGCCCTGTTTGAAAAGGATACTGGCTTCATACCCTTTGCGCCTGTAGTTATAGTCCATCTTATTTTCAGGCGTGTATTGCCAGCAGTTGAAACCTCCAGCCACATATAGGTTTCCTTCAACAATGGGCGCTGAGAAGGGAAGAAAAAATTTCACCGTTGCATATTCTCCATAATTTGAAACTGTCGGATCGTCGTCCGTTTTCAGAAGAAATTTCCCGTTGATATCATCCTCATTGGTATATTGTTTGAAAGTTCGCTTCTCGCTATCCCAGAGTCTTACATAAAACATGGTGTCATCATGGGTAATTTCCCTCACTTTTTCCGATAGGAATTTCATGCTTTTCAAATCAAATCTCCTGAATTGATTGGCGCCATCAAATAGGTTGGTCCCGTTATCGAACGAATAATCCAATACATCGTTCCGAACCATATAGGGTTTAAGAGTGGTGAGGGCATTATCCCAGCGAAAGTTCTGGAGTATTACGACTTTAATATCCTGGTAAGGCGCATCAATGTGGTATCCGTCTGTATTGATCATAAAATCAACTTCCTGTTTGGTTTCAAAATCATCCGAAGTGCCTGCCTGTTTGATTGTAGCACTCACCGAAACTTTTGGATCCACCACGAGGAAACGACGGGTAAATGCATTTATTTCATTCCCGCTCTGGTCGCGATAATATACTCTTAAAATATAATTTCCCGATTTTTTAATCATAAAGCGATCGTTGGGAAATTGAAATTCATAATGCGTGTATGTCGTGCGGGTATTAAATGAAGGTTCATAGGTTTCAATCTGGCCCTCATCGATACCTTCAAGGTACTCATTTGTCCAGATCTGAGATTTCTCCCAATCAGCAGTACAGTGCTGAACCTGGTAATAGTATTGTTTGTAACTTCCCTGCAAATCATCGAAAACAACCTGTAAACTCTCATCAGTGTTCAATGTGATAATTGGATCGGAAAGATCAAAGCCAACCCTTGAGATTTCAACAGCTTTCACATAATTCTGATACACATGGTCATTGTTCCTCAAATAGTTATCTGAATAATAATCAGTTGTATCAGTAACATTTACTATGCCTGCTCCCGACAAATACGGCGGGAACAGCAATGTAAGGCTTATAACAAGTGCCTTTACAGCATTTTTGAGATTCAATCTGTTTTCAGTAATGTGACATTTCATTGTGCAAATGTAAATGATATGTGTATATACTTAATTGTTTACACGAATGATGCCATAATATTATTTTTGAAAACTCATAGATATCCATTTACAGAAAATAATTTTTATCAGGAAGCCATTGGTCTGAAAACGGTATCATAGCTAAAAATCATTGATGTTCCCTTTGAACTAATGGTGGATTATCGGTAACAATAGCACATGCATACGAAAAAAAAAGGATCAGTTTGGGGCACTACCCGAAAATTTAGTCCTGGTAATTTCGGCGGATAAAGTAATTAGCCAGGCTCTCAAGCCAGTTTTTTATTATTTTTGCTCATTAATACTATTCTCTGGAAAAGCTTCATCACAATTATTTCATCTTGAAATCGTTTGTCCCAAAAATTTCTTTTTGTGCTGTTTTCTGTGTGCTGCTGGTAACCTCATGCAGCCATCCCAAGGAACCAGTTCTCGTTAAATTTACCGGTGATACTCAGGGAACTTACTATGCGATAACCTGTTATGCGGATGATAGTTTGAATTTACATTCATCTGTTGATTCATTATTGCACAGGTTCGATTCAACGGCATCAATCTATAAAACTAATTCCATTATTTCCCGTTTCAATGCCAATGATACTTCGGCCAGGGCTGATGAGATGTTTAGCGCTATTTTTAATAAAGCAATTGAAGTTTCCGAAAATTCCAATGGGGCTTTTGATATCACGGTTGGCCCGCTTGTTAATGCATGGGGATTTGGCTTGTCAAACCGAATGAAGATGGACCAGCATACCGTTGGAAGCCTTCTTCCATTGGTTGGATACCATAAAGTTAAACTTGAAAATGGGAAATTTATAAAAACTGATCCACGTATTCAAATCGATTATAATGCCCTCGCGCAAGGCTATGCCGTGGATGTAGTTGCAGCATTTTTCGATTCAAAAGGGATTCAGTCTTATTTAATTGATATTGGTGGCGAAATTCTTGCCCGTCGTACCAAACCCGGTGGCGAAAAATGGAATGTTGCCAATGAAATGCCAACAAAAACTGCTGACGATGAGCGAACTATCCAGGCTGTAGTTTCACTGCAGGATATGGCTATTTCAACTTCAGGAAGTTATCGTAAATTTTACGAAGAAAATGGCAAACGCTATTCACATACTATCGATCCGGCGACCGGTTACCCAGTAAAACATTCAACCTTAAGTGTATCGATGATTGCTAAAGATTGTATGACTGCTGATGCTTATGCCACTGCTTTTATGGTGATGGGAGTTGAAAAAGGAAAGGAGTTTATTAAAAATCATCCCGGTCTTGATGTTTATTTTATTTATAATACTCCTGATGGAAGCATGAAAACCTATTATACCAAAGGATTTGAGAAACTCCTTTAAAAAGATCAATAATCTGCATAGGATTTTTATTTAACTTATGTTGAAAAATAAAACAAGCTTTAAAATTTAGCATACATTCAGTCTGGTTAATTCAATCAACAATTTTAATAAAAAGTGTCTCATGAAATTTATACTTTTACTGGCATTAGCCATAAGCATTGCCTCGGGCGTAGCTCAGAATACTAAAATAAATCTGATACCGCAGCCTGTTGAAATGACGCAGAACAGTGGTTTTTTTACAATGACAAAAACTACAAGAATTACTTATAATAAACCCGAAATCAGCTACATTGCCGGAATGCTGGCAGAGAAATTAAATGTATCAACCGGTTTTGTATTAAAAGTAAATCAAGGAGGAAAAGGTTCAGTTCATCTTATTCTGAATGAAACGCCTGACAAACAATTAGGCAAGGAAGGATATAGATTGGTTACAACATCAAAAGGGGTTGTGATCAATGCGAATCAAACGGCTGGCTTATATTATGGAATACAAACTCTATTACAGCTCCTGCCGAAGGAAATTGAAAGCCCGCAAGTTGTAAAGATGAAATGGACAATTCCATCCGTTACTATTACAGATTACCCTCGTTTCGCGTGGCGTGGACTTATGCTTGACGTGAGCCGGCATTTCTTTACAAAAGATGAAGTGAAGAAATATATTGATGAAATGGCCCGCTGGAAATTTAACACATTTCACTGGCATTTAACGGATGACGAGGGTTGGCGGATCCAGATAAAGTCGTTGCCCAAACTTACTGAAATAGGCGCATGGCGGGTACAACGGTATGGACATTTTGGCGACCGCGACTTTCCTAAACCGGGAGAGCCGGCAACCGACGGAGGCTTCTACACTCAGGACGACATCCGTGAAGTAATTCAATATGCAACTGAGCGGAATATTACCATTGTTCCCGAAATTGATGTTCCCGGTCACAGCATGGCAGCTATTGCATCGTATCCTGAACTAAGTTGTACGAAGGACACAAGCACACGAGTTAGTCCCGGATGCCCATTTTCAGAATGGTATGGAAACAATACATTTAAAATGAATATTGAAAATGCGCTTAATCCTTCGGATGAAAATGTATATGTGTTTCTCGATAAGGTTTTCACTGAAGTGGCAGCACTCTTCCCGGGTCAATATATTCACGTTGGTGGCGATGAATGTTACAAAGGTTATTGGGCGGCTGATGAAGGCTGCCAGGCTCTGATGAAAAAACTGGGTATCAGGCATGTTGAGGATCTACAGGGATATTTTATGAATAGGGTGGAGGCTATCCTGGAATCGAAAGGTAAAAAACTGCTTGGGTGGGATGAAATACTGGACGGCGGTATTTCGCCCGAAGCTACTGTTATGAGTTGGCGCGGTATAAAAGGAGGAATTGAGGCAGCTAAAATGGGTCACGATGTGGTGATGACTCCAACTACCTATGCTTACCTCGATTATGTTCAAGGTGATCGAAATGTTGATCCCCCCATTTATGCAAGCCTGAGGTTAAATAAGTGTTATAGTTTCGAGCCTGTTCCCGATGGAGTAGATGCTAAATATATACTTGGCGGGCAGGGCAATCTCTGGACTGAGCAGGTTCCTACCCTGAGATATGCTCAATATATGACCTACCCTCGGGCGTGGGCTTTAGCTGAAGTATATTGGTCGCCAAAGGAAAACAGAAACTGGGACAGCTTTATCCAACGTGTTGAGAACCAGTTCACCCGTTCGGACGTGGCTGAAATTAATTATTCGAAAGCAATTTATGACCCTATTATAAAAACCAGCCAGAAAGATGGGAAACTCGTATTGACGATGGAATCTGAAGCGCCGAATCTTGATATTTATTATACACTTGATGATGCTATGCCCGATAAATACACCTCAAAGTATTCACAACCTGTTCAACTACCTGATGGACCGATTACTTTGCGTGTTGTGGCATACAGGGATGGAAAGCCTATCGGTCATTTGATTACATTGAAGAGGGAAGAACTGGATAGAAGATCAGGAAAGTAGCCTTGATTATTAGACTTTTTCGAGGCATTGAGTGCGACTGCTTTGCAGGAAAGCAGGGCTTCACCCTACTTTCAGGTATTACGCCCTTTCAGGGCTTTAAAAAGAATTAGCCCTGAAAGGGCGTAATATATCAACGATGGACGCAGTCGAAGAGGGATGAACTGGAAAGAAGAGCAGAGAAGTAGCCTTGATTATTAGACCTTTTCAAGGCATTGAGTGAGACTGCTTTGCAGGAAAGCAGGACTTCACCCTACTTTCAGGTATTACGCCCTTTCAGGGCTTTAAAAAGAATTAGCCCTGAAAGGGCGTAATATATCAACGATGGACGCAGTTGAAGAGGGATGAACTGGAAAGAAGAGCAGAGAAGTAGCCTTGATTATTAGACCTTTTCAAGGCATTGAGTGAGACTGTTTTGCAGGAAAGCAGGGCTTCACCCTACTTTCAGGTATAACGCCCTTTCAGTGCTTTAAAAAGAATTAGCCCTGAAAGGGCGTAATATATCAACGATGGACTGCGTCCATCGAATACCAACGATGGGCGCAGCCCATCTAATACCAACTATAGACAAAAACCATCGTTAATAAACTCTCAAAAAAAAGCACATCATGGGACAGTCACTCGTAAAGAATTACATCCACATCGTTTTCAGCACTAAACATAGGGCTCCTATCATTCATCCGCCTTATGAACCTGAACTTCATGCTTATCTGGGAGGAATATGCAATAATCTTGAATGTCATACGATTAAAATTGGAGGTTACACTGACCACGTACACATACTGTGCATGCTTTCGAAGAAAATCGCCTTAATGAAACTACTGGAAGAAGTAAAATCGCATTCATCGAAATGGATGAAGACTAAAGATTTTTCTCTGAGTAATTTTTACTGGCAAGATGGATATGGCGCTTTTTCTGTTAATCCGGCGCAAATTGATAAGGTAATTGCATATATTGAGAATCAGCATGATCATCATCTGAAAAAAGGTTTTCAGGATGAATACAGGGCATACCTTAAAAAGTATAAAGTAGAATATGATGAACGATATGTTTGGGATTAGTCAATCTCCAATCGAATAATTTTAAATAAAAAAACTCTAAGATGATAATACTGGATAAACCCTACATTTCCGATTTTCTGCTCAACACACTCGAAACTAACAGGATACAAGTTATTCATAATGATGTTATCGACGAATTAGACTCACTAAGGAATTTGAACTTGCTTTCGGAGCAAGCCGCAATAAATCAATTCAATGGTTCCGGGAACCCTCTGCTTTACACCAATTCCGAAAATTCCATTAGCTGGATCGAAAACAATCTGCAGCATACCGAACTACCTGAAAAGATCAGGATTTTTAAAAACAAAGTGCTTTTCCGCGATCTACTGAGTGATCTGTTTCCGGGTTATTTCTATCAAAGTGTTGCCCTTGATTCGGTTGGAAGTCTTGACGTTAAAGACTTCCCTTTCCCATTTATTATTAAACCGGCAGTTGGTTTTTTTAGTCTCGGTGTTTATAAAGTTGATTCCATGGATGAATGGGCGGGAACAGTAAATGCAATCAAAAATGAAATCGAGCTGATTCACGATCTTTACCCTCCCGAAGTTCTTCATACAGGTGAATTTATAATCGAACAGTGTATTGACGGTGACGAATTTGCAATCGATTGCTATTTCAACAAAACCGGGAATCCTGTGGTTTTAAATATCATGAAACATATTTTTTCTTCTGGCAAAGATGTGAATGACAGGGTATATATTACTTCAAAAGAAATCATTGAAGAATACATCAGCCCGATAACTGCATTCCTGTCAGAGATAGGGAAACGGGCCAGGTTACTAAATTTCCCGGCACACGTGGAAGTCCGGATCGCTGAAAATGGAACTATCGCAGCCATCGAGGTCAATCCGCTTCGTTTTGGAGGATGGTGTTCTACGCCTGATCTGGCCTGGCATGCTTTTGGAATTAACCTGTATGACTTTTTATTCCAACAGCAAGAACCCGACTGGAATGCGATACTGAAAGGTAAAGAAGGACTTGTTTACAGCAATATTGTCCTGAATAACAGTACCGGCACCGAAGGCAAAAATATTAAATCCTTTGATTACGACAAACTTCTTTCTGATTTCGAAAAGCCACTTGAACTCCGAAAAACTGATTATGCAAAGTTCCCTCTTTTTGGATTTTTATTTTGTGAAACCAGGAAGGCGAATATGCAGGAATTGGATAAGATTCTTATGTCGGACCTAAAGGAATATATGGGATAGCAACAGATTTGAATTGAGGACAAAAGATTAATCCTCAATCACATTCTTCAATCACCGTCTTCTTGTTTTTTATCTTTTCGTCACGAACCGTATTCAGTAATTCTCTGATTTTGGTTCGCTTTACAGCTACATAAGCGAAGAAATCCTTTACATCGATCAAACCTATATCTTCTTTCTTTAGCTTCCCTTTTTGCATTAGAAAACCAACAATATCAACTTTGTTCAGTTTATCTTTTTTTCCTTTACCTATATAAAGCGTTCCCCATACCGGTTTTGGCGGCAATATCCTGGTATCAGGTAATTCGATTATTTTTAGTTCATCCTTGATATAAGATGGAACTGATTCATCTTCACTCAAAACCAGGTATGAGTCTCCCTCGGCATGCATCCTGGCTGTACGCCCGTTCCGGTGAATATAGCCTTCCTCGTTGGCCGGCAAATGATAATGAACTACGTGTTTAACATCCGGGATATCCAATCCGCGTGATGCCAGGTCGGTACAAACCAGGATATTGCAGCTGCCATTCCTGAATTTGCCAAGTACCCGTTCCCTGACATGTTGTTCCAGTCCGCCATGAAAGTATTCATTTACAACCATGCTATCGGTGAGCGAATCGCTGACTCGCTGTGCTGCCTCCCTGTGATTACAGAATACCAGTGTGGATTCGCCTCCAAGATTACAGAGCAATTGGAATAAAGCTGATAATTTATCTTTATGAACAGATTTTACAATATTACACGTAAGTCCTTCAGGAATCTTGTTTTCATTCAGGTAATCCAGCACATACGGTTCACTTATTCCTGTGAATGCCGGAATTTCAAGTGACTTGGTAGCAGATGTCAGGATTCGTTTTTTTACAACTCCCAGGGTTTGAATAATTGCCGACATTTCCCCTTGGAATCCCAATTCAAGCGATTTGTCGAATTCATCGAGCACGAGGGTGTGAATACCTTCGGTTGTAAAATTACCACGCGATATATGATCCAGTATCCGGCCCGGTGTGCCTATGAGCAGGGCAGGAGGTTCTTTCAGGTTATTCAGCTCAATACTCATTTTATGCCCGCCATAGCAACAACTTACTTTCAGCCCGGTATTCATCGATTTGAAAACCTGTTCGATCTGGAGAGCTAATTCACGCGATGGTGTTAAGACGAGTGCCTGTACCGAATTATTCTCCGTTTTTAAGCTTTTTAAAACTGGAATCAGGAAAGCTAGTGTCTTTCCCGAACCGGTAGGCGAAAGTAAAATAATGTCTTTGTGTTTGCTGATAGCTTCAACTGCTGTCACTTGCATTGGGTTGAGCGCTTCAATATTCAGCGTTTGGAGAATTTTTTTAATCAA
>Ga0208789_1001029_pt1 | contig 18425 bp, 18 predicted proteins | sample Methanotroph_Enr_FD_187368 | JGI IMG/M metagenome (GOLD analysis project Ga0208789, IMG submission 187368) | Enriched soil microbial communities from Old Woman Creek wetland in Ohio, USA - Methanotroph_Enrichment_5 (SPAdes) (version 2) | ecosystem: Environmental > Terrestrial > Soil > Wetlands...
GATCCCACAGGTTGACGGATCAAATTGTACCTATCACCTATTTAAATGAATCCAGCCGTTCATTAAGCATTTTAATCTTCTCCTCCGCATCAGTTTGCTTCTTTCGTTCCAATTCCACAACCTGGGTAGGAGCGCTGTTCATAAAACGTTCATTCCCTGTTTTTTTCTTCACCGATTCGAGAAAACCGATCGTATATTTGAGCTCCTCCTCAATTTTTGCCATTTCCTCTTCTCGATTCACAACATCACCCAGAGGAACGTAAAAAGCCGAGGTGCCAACCCTGAAAGACATTGCGCCGTTAATTTCCTCGTTAGTCACATGGATTTCCGAAAGATTCCCCATTTTGAATAAAATCGGGTTGAACTCAGGGATAAATCCCTTTTCTCCGGGAACAATCGATAACATGAGCAGTTCTTTGTTGGCAATATCTTTCTCCTTCCGGATGGCACGGATACCTGTAATTGCTTCTTTAATCAACTCGAACTTTTCACAAATATCATCCTGGATGACAACCGGTTTGGGCCAGACCGAAATCATAATCGAATCTCCCTGCTCTCTTTCCTTCAGCAGCTGCCATATCTCTTCCGATATAAAAGGCATAAACGGATGAAGCAGCCGCAGCACTTCATCGAATAAGTCGCTCACTTCATGTAAAGTCTTTGCATCGACAGGATGCTGGTAAGCCGGTTTAATGATCTCGAGCAACCAGCCCGAGAACTCGTCACGGATGGTATTATAAATTGTCATTAACGCATCACTAAGACGGTATTTGTCGAAATGATCGTCCATGGTTACAATCACTTCGCTTAATCTGGCCCTGAACCACTCAATTCCAAGTCTCGAATGTTCGGGTTGAGCAATCGTTTGATCCACTTCCCAGCCTTTTATAAGACGGAACGAATTCCAGATCTTCGAACTGAAGTTACGTCCCTGCTCTGTAAGCGATTCATCAAACAGGATGTCGTTCCCGGCAGGCGAACAAAGCAACATTCCCACCCTGACACCGTCGGCACCATATTTTTCAATCAGATCGAGCGGATCGGGAGAGTTGCCAAGTGACTTTGACATCTTACGACGCTGCTGATCCCTCACGATACCTGTGAAATAGACATTTTTAAAAGGAAGGGTGCCACGATATTCATACCCGGCGATAATCATCCTGGCTACCCAAAAGAAAATTATTTCGGGTGCAGTCACCAGGTCGTTGGTCGGATAATAGTAGTTAATATCTTTATTATCAGGATTATTGATGCCATCAAATACCGAAATTGGCCAGAGCCACGATGAAGCCCAGGTGTCAAGAACATCTTCGTCCTGGCGTAAATCATTTATTGTCAGTTGATTATTTCCGGTCTTCTCTCTCGCCAGGTTGACAGCATTTTCCTGGCTGTCGGCTACAACAAATGAACCGTCGGCCAGGTAATAAACCGGGATGCGATGTCCCCACCAGAGTTGACGCGAGATGCACCAGTCTTTGATATTTTCCATCCAATGCCGGTAGAGATTTTTAAATTTGGCCGGATAGAACCTGATTTCATCATTTTCGACAGCATCGGCCGCCGGTTTCGTGAATTGGTTCATTTTAAGGAACCATTGTGCCGAGAGTTTTGGCTCAATCGGAACATCTGTTCGTTCCGAATATCCCACTTTATTGTTATAATCCTCAATTTTAACAAGGTTTCCGGCTGCCTCGAGCATCGGGATGATCTGTTTTCGCGCTTCGAACCGATCAACACCTACCAGGATCTGCGCTTTTTCGCTCAGGGTGCCATCATCATTAAAGGTGTCAATCACCTCCAGGTTGTGGCGTAATCCAATCTCGTAGTCGTTGATATCATGAGCAGGTGTGATTTTAAGACATCCCGTACCGAATTCAATATCAACATATTCATCCGAAATCACAGGAACAAGGCGATTAACTAAGGGAACAAATACTTTTTTCCCCACAAGATGCCTGAAACGGTCGTCATTCGGATTGACGCAAATTGCCGTGTCACCAAGAATCGTTTCCGGCCGTGTTGTGGCAACTGTAACATATTCGTCTTCTGTTCCTTCTATTTTATAACGGACATAATAGAGTTTTGATTTTTCTTCTTTATGATTTACCTCTTCGTCCGAAAGGGCAGTTTTGGCGGCAGGATCCCAATTGACCATCCGCACTCCACGGTAGATATATCCCTTGTTGTAAAGATCGACAAATACCTTAATGACCGATTCGGAGCGGATCTTATCCATTGTGAAGCACGTCCGTTCCCAGTCGCACGAAGCCCCGAGCTTCTTAAGTTGTTCGAGGATAATACCACCATGTTTGTCCGTCCACTCCCAGGCATGTGCAAGAAATTCGTCACGTGTAAGGCTATCTTTCGAAATTCCCTCCTTGCGTAATTTGTCAACCACCTTGGCTTCTGTTGCAATTGATGCATGATCCGTTCCCGGCACCCAGCAGGCATTTTTACCCTGCATCCGTGCCCGGCGCACGAGAATATCCTGGATAGAGTTATTCAGCATATGTCCCATATGCAATACACCCGTTACGTTCGGAGGTGGAATAACAATCGTATAAGGTTCACGTTCATCGGGTTCTGAATGGAAGAAGTTCTGCTCCATCCAGTATTTATACCATTTATCTTCAACTACAGAAGGATCGTACTTGCTCGGAATTTCCATCATCGCCATCGCTGTTTTGTCATTCAATTTTATAGTCAAATGATTTTCCCGGTTTCCCGGATCATTTAACAAGGGAACAAAAATAGGAAAATTATTTTGTCTCACCCGCTTTAAAAGTTGTCCATGGCTGTGTAGGGCGGTCTTTAAGCAATCCATTCATCCATTCGAACTGCGGATGGTTTTCAGAAAATATTTTTCCTGGTTTAAACTAAGAAATTAAACCAATTTAAGGTCGCATTTTTTACTCACCCCGAAGCCCGATAAACGTTCGACTGAGCTCACGTCGAAGGCTCGGTCTTCCCCCCTCTCTTCATGAAGAGAGGGGGCAGCATCAGCCATCTGGCTGATGTTGGGGGTGAGTTATGATATTTGACCAATACTGTATACGACATTATTTCATTCTTATTACTTAATACCACTTAAATACCTTTAGTCCCGAAATAAAAGTAACAAATCCAATTGTTGAAAGTATTAAAATCGGTTTAAACAATTCAGTCCACCCGGCCCCTTCAAGAAAAACGCTCCTTATGCCGTCGGCAATCATGGTTAGAGGAAGTGCCTGGATATAAGGGATGATCGCATCGGGGAAATTGTGGTAACTGAAGTAGATCCCCGAAAGCAGCATCATCGGCATAACAACGAGGTTGATAATCCCGTTTCCGACAAAAGTATTCGAAGTACGTGATGCCAGTAAAAGGGCAATACCGCAAAAGGCAAAAAAGCCGGCACAAAAAAGTGCGATCATGGCCGAAATATTCCCTTCAATAGTCATATCAAAGAAATACCTTGCAAAAATATACAATACCAATGCTTCAATTGTACAAAGGACAAAGCGGGCCGCAAATTGTGAAATCATAAAGCTGCTTTTATTCATGGGTGTTGCCACTAACCTGCGGAGCAGTTTTTTCGACCGCTTTTCAATCAGCGAGTAACTGATTCCCCACATGGTGCTCATCATTAATCCCATCGCAATAAGGCCTGGTACCAGGAAATCAATATACCTTGTGCCTTTTTGAGATAGCGGTTTTATCAGTGTATGGGAAAGTTCTTCCTGTTTTCCTTTTAATATGCCCGAAAATTGCAGGTAGGATGCCTTTGCTTCACCACTTTTAGGATCAAAATGATATTGTAATCCTTCGGCCGTTTCTTCGATAACCAGGTTAACTACCCCTCGTTTCAGCAAAACATATGCTTGTTCCCAGGTGCCATCGATGATCTTGTAATGATTCGTTCCCAAACCCTGGATTGTAACGTCTTGCTCCAGCGCTTTTTCGTTGGGCGAATTAATATTTTTAATCTCTTTTGCGCCCACCATAAAACTTCTGAATGCAGAATCGGGATATTGATCGTTTTTCACCTGTACAATCGATATGACCGATTCATTTTCCTTGTTAAAGGCCATACCCAGGCCCCAGGCCATTAATATCGGGAATAACAGTGACCAGAAAATTACTTCCGGTTCACGTATGAAAGTTTTAAACTGTACGATGATCAATTGAAGAAGTGGTGATTGCATAAATGTATTTTGAATTATTATTGATCTAACCGTCTTCCGGTCATTTCGATAAATAAGTCGTCGAGGGTCATTTTATGGCATTCGAGCGTTTGCAGACTTAAACCATTCGATTGTACCAATTCCAGGAGTTTTGGCAACTCTGTAACTATGTCGGTAACCAATAAGCGGGCTTTTTGTGTTTTATCGTCCCAGGTGGCTTTTACAAAGCTGCTCTTATTTAGAAAATTGATATTTTCAACCGTTTCATTGAAGGATAAATCAATGATTTCGTAGGAATTATTAGCCTCCAGGATTTCATTCAGAGTGCCTTGCGCCAATATTTTACCTTTATCGAGGATGACGATGCGTTCACAAAGGTATTGGGCCTCTTCCATGTAATGAGTAGTAAGGATTAACGAAATTTTGTGTTCTTCACGAAGGTGCATCAGTATATTCCACATTTCGCGGCGGGCAGTGGGGTCGAGGCCCGTAGTCGGTTCGTCAAGCAATAACAGTTTAGCATTGTTGAGCATCGCAATTCCCAATGCCAGGCGCTGTTTCTGACCTCCCGAAAGCTTATCGACAAATGCCTTGTGTTTTTCGCGAAGATTAACCATTTCAAGTATTTCATCCACGCGCTTTTTGGGCAAACCGTAAAAGCTGGCAAACAACTTCAATGTTTCCTTAACGGTTATTTTCTCAAGAAAATGGGTTTCCTGCAATGAAAGGCCGATAATATGATGCAGTTCATGGGCATGACCTTTCCAATGTTTACCATCGATCAATATTTCGCCACTGTCGGGATGCTGAATTCCTTCAATCATCTCGACAAGCGTTGTTTTACCTGCACCATTTGGTCCCAGCAATGCTAAAAACTCGCCTTGCTGCATTTCAAGGTTAATGCCATCGACGGCCTTCACATCTTTAAAATGTTTTATAACATTTGAAACTTTGACGATAGGATACATTCAAAATTATTGTTTAAAATATTGATTGGTTAATTCCTGAAGATATTTATCACAATCGGGATGACCTTCCTTTGGAGCCCACGAAGCAAAATTCTTATCCGAAATCTGTTGATAAGGTCCATCTTTGATCTCGTATACTACCGTTCCTGATTTAAGCGAAATTACCGAGTGCCATACTCCTGGTGGAACTTCAATGGCATGGTTTCCCTTTTGTGGATCGAGCAAAACAAAATCTACAGGATCGCCCGAATTGTCAAATATGACTACGATCAGACTTCCGCGCAACACGATAAAAACTTCACGCTTGTCCGGATTTTCATGTTTGTGTGGCTGAAGATAAGTTCCGGGTTCAATCGCGTTTAACATCCTGTTAATCGGATCGGCCAAATCTTCGTGAAAATTAAGATTTAACCTTTTACGGGGCAAAAGTGCAGCCTTTTGACTTAATTCAGAGAGTGATTTTTCAGATACTATATTCAACATAATTGATTTCATTTTCCATTATGATACAATAAGAGGAATGCAGTTAATCCACCAACCAGTGCAATGAAAACGATCAGTGGTCCCCAGATTTTTCTCCTGTCATAATCAACAATATCTTTCAGGTAATAATTCCAGAACGGAAAAATAAGCAATAATCCCCCGAGGGTATTTGTAATGCCATAAACTATTAAAGCATTATGAATTATATGCGAAAGAGATTTCAAAAGCAGTGTATTCCATATAATTGAAAACAGGATAATTTGTAAAATTTCTTTTTTCTTGCCGGCTGAATTTAGGTTTTGGGCAAATAGCAATGCTCCAAATATTGTGGAGAGTAAAACAGAGAAAATAAGAACTACTGCCTTTACATATATTTTTGGTTTTTCTTCACCTAATGGTGTCATACTATGTTGTTTTTTAATTTATTACAAACCGCCTGCTTATACATCAGAACCCAATATCATGCCATCTTTTTATCCGCTGTTGTATTTTCTCTGACCAGACTCCCACAATATATAAAATACAAACTGCAAAAATAAACGAAACTGCAATCATTAACATTTAAACCTCCTTTATTTCTTTTGTTTTAACACAGATTTCCGCTGACACATATCATTTAAACATGATATCGGGTGATGTATCAGTTCTGTTAAAATATTTCGAGACTCTGAACATCAATTAAAAAGCTTATATATGACCGTTCCGGTTTTCGTTTCAGCAAAAGTCAAAATCAAAAATCGTGATTATAAGACATTATATTATTATAATTACTTAATATAAAGCGTTAGAATCAATTTTGGCCTTGAAAGTAAAACTGTCTGTTATTTGTTAATTTAGCATCTGATTAAACCAATAAAATATTTGTATGTATTATATTTAATACAAGTATAGAATAATTTCAAAGACTACTAATTTATAAAGATTTAAACGAATGAAACAGTCAATATTTTTCCTTTTTAGTTTTCTGATAACTACTACTTTTGCCCAGCAGCCCATTGGCATTTTTCAGTATAATCAAGACATTGGTCACCCAAAAAATGCAGGTGAAGGCAGTTATGATGAGAAAACACAGGTTTATACCATTGCTGGGGCAGGTACGAATATCTGGTTCAATCGTGATGAATTCCACTTTCTTTATAATAAGATCAAAGGCGATTTTATTATTACAGCTGACTTTGAATTTACAGGGGATCTGTCCAAAGCAAATAATCATCAGAAGATCGGTTTGATGGTCAGGGAATCGGAGGATGAAGGAGCTGCAAGCTGGAATGCAGTCAAACATTATGACGGACTTTGTCTGCTCCAGTGGAGACCATACAGGGGTATGTGGATGCGAGACCCGGAAGAAGAAATCTTCTCTCCTAAAGCGGGTACACAGACAATTCAAATGCAGAGGATTGGGAATATATTAACAATGAAAATCGCGCACCCTGGTGAGCCTCTGCAAGTGGTGGCTTCACAGTTAATGGGAATGAAACCGGAAGTGCTTGTTGGTTTATTTATATGTTCACATGATTCTGACGTTGTTGCACGGGCTAAAGTATGGAATGTTCGTATTGATCAACCTGTGGTAAATACTTATAGTTCAAATCCTTATGCGGTTAAAACTCCTGTACGTGTTGTTTTAGGTAGTCGTCTGGAGATACTCGATATTTCCGCCGCGACTAGGCAGGTCATTTATGAAAGTAATGGCAGATTTGAAGCGCCCAACTGGATGCCGGACGGGAAAAAATTACTTTTTAATCAGGGAGGTTCTCTTTATACGATTCCGGTTACAGGAGGAACTCCTGAAAAGTTTAATACTGGCTCTGTTGCAAGAAACAATAATGATCATGCTATCTCTTTTGACGGAAAAATGTTGGCCATCAGTAGCCAACGTGATAGTCTGACTGGCGGAGGATCAACTGTTTATACTTTACCCTTAACCGGAGGTGAACCAAAACTGATTACTGAAAGTACTCCATCTTATTTACATGGATGGAACCCTAATGGTAAGGACATAGTAATCACCGCCAAACGTAACGGTGAAAAAAAATACAACCTTTATAAAGTGTGGCTTAAAGAAGGGAAAGAAACAGCCCTTACTTCCAATAAGTCAGGTCATGTGGACGGCCCGGAGTATGCACCTGATGGAAAATATATTTATTACAATGCCAATGTCTCGGGAACCATGCAGATATGGCGTATGAAACCTGACGGATCGGGTAAAGAACAGCTGACATTTGATGAATATCACAACTGGTTCCCGCATATTTCTCCGGATGGTAATTTAATGGTGTTTATCTCATTTCCTCCGGACATTGATCCCAATGAACATCCCTCATACAAAGATGTAATGTTGCGGGTAATGAAACTGAACGAACCGGGCGCACCAAGAGTGGTTGCTCATCTTTATGGAGGACAGGGAACAATTAATGTGAATTCCTGGTCCCCAGACAGTAAGCACATTGCTTTTGTCAGCAATTCAATCAAATATTAATGTTCTATGACTTTATTAACGGGAGCTAATATATAATTATTCAGCATACATTTTTTAATTGTTAATTTCGCATCTGGATAAAAGAAGTTATAGAGAGATGAGGTCAGCAATATTAACAATCGCAATAATTTTGGGAATTGTTATTTCCACAAATGGTCAGGCTACTCATCGTCCCTTTCCCTATCATACAAAGTATGCTGCCGGATCAATTAAACCGTCACACCTCAGGCAGGCTGAACTTGACAAAACAACGGCGGATTTCTATGCTGTCTGGAAGAAACAATACGTTAAAAACGACTGCGCTGACCCATCTCAGTATTATATCCTGAATGACGAGGAAAATGTTAAGGCGAATAAACCTGTAATTTGTTGTTTAATACGCGTATGCCTAATATGGGGTGGGTACTGCTACCTAATCTTTTAATCTTTGGATTTATTATTCCGGTGTTCGCCCCAATTGTCGATATCCTTTTTATTTTCGGGCTCTTTAGCAAACATGCGGATGTTTATATTTATTCTTATGTGGCATTTTTCGCCGTTGACTGGCTGATTTCGACAGTTGCCTACCGTTATGATCACCAAAAGTTTGGCTTATTCCAGGTAGTAATGTTATTTATTCAGCGGTTTGTTTACCGGCAGCTGCTGTTTTATGTCCTGATAAAAGCCTACCTGAAAGCGATCAAAGGGGAGTTGGCCAACTGGGGTGTACTGAAAAGAATGGGGAATGTTAAGGGGTAACAGCCTGATCTAATCTGAATTATCGAATTTTACTATTGGATTGTATAAATAAATTATTTGAATAAAATGATCTTCAATCGACGGAAATTTATTGCTTCTTCCTTTGTGGGTGGTCTTGCAGCCACAATTCCTGGTGCTGTCCATGGAACAGAACGTACTGAAAATGCTAATACCGCATATTTGAAGCTCGATGAGATACTCAAAAAGCCGGTACTTAAAAAGGAACTGTTTACTTCGCCCGTAATCATTGAAACGCTTGAATTGCTTCGTTTTAAAAATAGTTTTTTGTGTCGTGTGCGTTCTAAAGAGGGGGCAGTTGGCTGGTCGGTTTCTAACAATGACGCTATGAAATCGTTCTATCCGGTTTTTGTAAACCGTTTGCAGCCCTTTTTTATCGGGAAAGATGCACGTGAGTTCGAATCGCTGCTTGAAGAGGTTTATGTTTATCAGAGTAATTATAAATTTCAGAGTTTAGCACTTTGGGTTCCTGTGGCTACCATCGAATTTGCCATTTTAGATCTGTTGGGACGGATTGCCGGTAAGTCCTTAGGACAGTTGATCGGTGATATTCATCATCCGACTGTTGCTTTTTACCAGGCTAACAGCGAACGCGATATTACAGGGGAGGCTGTTTTGGAACACCTTCATCAGCAACTGGCCGAATCGAAAACCAGGGCGCTTAAATTTAAAGTTGGCGGGCGAATGAGCCATCCTGAATTCCCGTCGGACAGATCGGTAAAATTGATTCCCCTGGTGCGCAAAATATTTGGCGACGAGATGCATCTGTATGCCGATTCAAATGGATCGTATACTACCGAAGAAGCGATCCGGATTGGTAAATTATTGCAGGAATATAATTATGAGCATTACGAAGAACCTGTTCCGTTCGACTGGTACGAAGAGACCAAACAGGTAGCCGACGCGCTGACAATTCCAATTGCCGGGGGCGAACAGGAGGCCAGTATGCACAATTTCAGATGGTTGATAGCAAATGATGCGCTTCAGATCGTACAACCAGATGTTTATTATTTTGGGGGAATCATCCGATCGATGAAAGTGGCACGAATGGCCGAAGCATTCGGGAAAGTTTGTACTCCCCATATTTCGGGTGGCCTGGGGTATCTTTATATGATGCACTTTGTAGCTGCTTTGCCCAATGCTGGTGTATATCACGAATTTAAAGGAAATAGCACGGATATACCTTTTGAATGTAAAACATCGACGCTTTTAATCGATAATGGTGTGATTAAAGTGCCAACAGGCCCAGGTTCCGGTATTGATATTGATCCCGAATTTATTAAAAAACATGCGGTAGTAAAAGGTTAAAAATAAGTCTTTAACATTTCTTTCTAAAATATTCTTTATTCATGTTTCAATTCATTAATGGGACGAGTAAAATCAATGATATCAAAACGTAAAACAGCCTGTAATAGGCATAGTATCGCTATTTATTCACTTCTATCCGTTCCACTTTGCCCACCAAAAACAGGTAACTCAATGCACCCACAACACCCAATACACCAATGAAAACCAATGCAGGTGCAAAATCGCCATCACTAACCAGGAACCCAATAATCAAAGGAATAAAAATTGCAGCCAGCCCTCCGATAAAATTAAAAACACCCCCGGTCAGGCCAACCAGGTGCTTAGGTGCCAGTGTTGAAACAAAAACCCAGGTAATCGATGCAAAACCATTTCCAAAAAATGCGATGCACATGAATAAAATGATCAATGCAGGGCTGCTCACATAATTTGCACCAACAATAGACAGGCTTAGCAAAAGTCCGGTTATGACGGGTATTTTACGCGAAAGGCTCACGGATACCCCTTTCTTCATCATATAATCTGACAAAAAGCCGGAAAGCAAAATGCCAACGAATGCAGACAGGAACGGTACCGATGCAAGAAAACCCGATTTAATGAAATCAATGCCCCTGTATTTTACAAGGTAAGTTGGAAACCAGGTAAGGAAAAACCACATGGTGCCATTCAGTGCAAACTGGCCAAGATAAATTCCCCATAATTTCTTATGACTGAACACCTCCTTAAGGTCGTTCCATTTAAAAGGTTGTGCTACCGTTTTGTTTTTATTTTCCCTGTTAATAAGTCCGCCACCTTCTTCGATGTATTGCAGTTCTGCGTTGTTCACGCTGGCATGTTCAAGCGGATCGCGGTAAAAGAAATACCAGGCAATTCCCCATGCAATACCAATGGCACCTGTAATAATGAACAATCCCTGCCATCCGGTATAATACTGCAATGCGGTGAGTGCAGGTGCAAGAAAAGCAAGTCCTACAAATTGCCCCGATGTATAGATGGCAATGGCTGTAGCTCTTTCCCTGGCAGGAAACCAACTGGTAACAATTTTATTGTTTGTAGGGTAGGATGGCGCTTCGAAAACCCCTATCAGCATCCGTAAAATGAATAATACAATAAACCCGGTAGCAAAGCCCTGGGCAATCGTGATGACCGACCACAAAATTAAACTGAACGTATAAACCAACCGCGCCCCATACCTGTCTGTCATAATACCACCGGGAATCTGCAATATGGCGTATGTCCAGCCAAAGGCAGAGAAAATATATCCCAGTTGCACCGCGGTAAGTTTGAGATCGGTGGTGATCATTGTAGCCGCTATCGATATATTGCTTCTGTCCATGTAGTTGATCACCACATTTACAAAAACGGCAGCAAGTATCGTAAACCGAATCCGTGTCGGCCTTATATTTATTTCATTCATTTCAGATGCCGGGGTTCATGGACAGGTATTAATACAAGATTACCATTCAGCAACACTGCCATCCGGATGCCGCCACAAAGGGTTATGCCAGTTATGACCCTCCTTTTCCATTTTTATGACATGTTCTTCGTTAATTGTAATTCCCAGCCCCGGACCTGAAGGGATTTTCACAAATCCTTTATCGTAACGAAAAACCGATTTATCTGCAATGTAATCAAGCAAATCACTCCCTTCGTTATAATGGATTCCCAGGCTTTGCTCCTGGATAAAAACGTTATGGCAAGTAGCGTCAACCTGCAAGCAAGCTGCCAAAGCGATCGGACCCAGGGGACAATGTGGTGCCGCTGCCACATCAAAAGCCTCCGCCATAGAGATGATTTTTTTACACTCGGTGATACCGCCGGCATGTGAAACATCGGGTTGAATAATATCTACATAACCATCTTTCAGTAATTCCTTGAATTGCCATCGACTAAACATTCTTTCGCCGGTTGCAATCGGAATAAAAGTAAGTTGAGCAATTTCCCGTAAAGCTTCATTGTTTTCGGGTAATACCGGCTCTTCAATAAACATGGGATGAAACTGTTCGAGTTCTTTTGCCATCACTTTAGCCATGGGTTTGTGCAAACGCCCATGAAAATCGATACCAATACCAAAGCTGTTACCCACTGCATCTCTAACACTTGCTACCCTCTGCAATACACGATCAATTTTATCATATGAATCAATGATTTGCAATTCTTCGGTCGCATTCATTTTTATAGCGGTAAAACCATTTTCTACTGCCTTTAATGCGGCATTGACCACATCAGAAGGCCTGTCGCCACCTATCCAGGAGTACACTTTTATACAATCTCTGGCTTTTCCGCCCATTAACTCATAGACTGGTGCATCGAAATATTTCCCTTTAATATCCCATAGCGCCTGGTCAATACCTGAAATAGCACTCATTAATATCGGACCACCCCTGTAGAATCCACCGCGGTACATCGTGTTCCAGTGATCTTCAATATGCATGGGATCTTTACCAATCAGCGATTCCATAAGTTCGTCGACGGCTGTTTTTACGGTGTCGGCTTTGCCTTCTATCACAGGTTCGCCCCAGCCTGTGATTCCTTCGTCCGTTTCAATTTTTAAGAATAGCCAGCGGGGAGGTACCTTGAATAATCTGTAAGATTTGATCTTCATATTGGCAGGTGATTTAATTTTTTAAGGCATTTATTAATTTCTCAGCTTTCACTGTTAGTTCCTGTAAATAAATGTCGTTTATAATAGAACTGTTTTTTACCAATGCACTGCCGATACCGAATGCCACTGCACCAGTGGCAGCAAATGCTTTTATATTGAATGCATCAACCCCGCCTGTAGGCATCACAGGAATATGGTTTAGCGGGGCTAAAATATTTTTGATATAATCGACACTCAATGCAGGAAATACTTTTACAATATCGGCGCCATTGTTATAGGCACTTAATATTTCTGTCGGCGTAAAAGCACCCGGAATACTTACAACGCCAGCATTTTTCGCGGCCTTAATTACTGCAATATCCAGCGAAGGTGAGATTAGGAAAGCAGCTCCGGCCGTAATAGCATTTGATGCATCTTTTGTATTGAGCACCGTTCCTGCACCGATAAGCATTTTTCCCCTGAATTCGTGCGATAGCTGTTCAATTAATGGCAACGCATCTCTCGAATTCAATGTAATTTCAAGGATACGCACTCCACCATTGTACAAAGCACTGGCTATATCAACAATGTCCTTCGGGGGCATGCCACGTACTATGGCTACAATCTTATGTTCAAGAATTTGTAATAATGGTGTCACAAGTAGTTTTTGATGTTAGATAATTTGTAAATATATAAATGATTTAAGAACAAAACTTTTAAATATTCAACATTATTTCCCTAACGACAGTTATGGTGTTGGAATAGTCTGCACATATTGTGGAAAATCTGCACCGCTATTTACTTTATTATGTGCTGCTTTGATTTGTTCGATTGTAAACATGTTATTCTGGTTTATCTTTATATTTCAAAGCATTTATTGAAGTTTTTCAATTTTCGGCAAGCTGTTTTATTTTTTCCAATACTTTTGGAAATGTTCCTTCAAAATATTGCACATATTCTTCGGTGGAGTCCATCTCTGCCTTCAATTCCGTACTGCCATCTTTTTCAGTTAGAATATAGTTTTCAATTGCACCTGACCATTCACTATCCTTTTCCTCTCCATTTTTTATTTCTCCAAGGTGCTTAATTGTCATCTGTTTGTTTGTCAATTTTTTCTCGATAACGGAGTACATTCCTTCACCGTTTGCGCTGAGAAATTTCATTTTACTACCTTCGTTCCAATCGCCTTCTGCATAAGAACCTTCGCTGAAAATTGCTGTCCATTGTTTGTAGGATGGTTCGTTCCACAAAGTTTCCCATACCTTCTCTTTCGGAGCATTTATTTCGATTTTGAATTTTAACTTTTTCATAGCGTTGAATATTTTTAATTATTAATTTGTTGCCGAGTTGTTCACGCTTCAATCAATTTCTGAATATCAAATTTTTTCATTTTCAAAAATGCCAGCATTACGTTGCCTGCTTTTTCAGGGTTGCTCATTAATTCTCCTAAGATTGAAGGGACAATTTGCCACGATACACTATATTTATCTTTCAGCCAGCCACATTGCCCTTCGCTTCCACCTTCTGTCAGTTTGTTCCAGTAGTAATCGATCTGATCCTGTGTGTCGCAAAAAACCTGGAAGGATATGGCTTCATTGAACTCAAATTGATGAGGGAATGAACTCCCCATGATCATAAAAGTTTGATTCCGGAGCGTAAACTGCGCGTGCTTAACTGTTCCTGCTGTATCATTTTCTCCTTCGACGTATCTGAGGATATGTTTTACCAGTGAATCTGGAAAGAGTGAAGTGTAGTAATAAACCGCCTCTTCTGCCAGGTGGTGTTGTATTCCCTTAAACATAAGAGCCGGCGAAAACATTTGCACCGTGTGCTCAATCTTACCAAGTGAGATTTGCCACGAAAGGCCATAGCGGTCATTCAGCCAGCCATATCTTTCGCTCCAATCATATTTATCGAGTGCCATCATTACCGACCCGCTTTCGGAAAGATTTTCCCAAAGAAAATCAACCTCCTTTTCGGTGTCGCATACCACGTAAATCGAGATTGAAGGATTGAATTTAAAGTGGGGTCCGCCATTCAAAGCAGTAAACGACTGTCCGTTTAGCTGAAACTCAACAGTTAAGGCAGTCCCTTCTTTTTGCCCGTGTATTTCAAAGCCCTCTTTCCCGTAACGACTGATATTTTCTATTTTTGAATTTCTGAAAAGAGAAGTGTAAAAACCTGCGGCTTCTTCGGCTTGATTGTCAAACCATAAGCAAGGGGTAATTTGATTTTTCATTCCTGTTATGTTTAATTTGATTTGGCATATCTTTTAAAGTTATCCAGTATGGCTTGCCATCCCACTTTTTGCATTTCAGTACTATTGGTACTTTCTGCGTCAAATGTTTCAACAACCCTGGTGGCGTTGCCCTGGCTTGTAAAGTTGATTTTTACTTTCCTGCCATCGCCGAGTGTGTATTCAATCAGCCTGTTTAATTTTACCACATCATATACACCTTCGAAGTCAAACCCAAGACTGCCGTCCTTGGCTTCCATGCGCGACAGGAATTTTCCACCAACGCGCAAATCGTTTTCCGCCCATGGTGTATGCCAGTCGTCGGAGGCATTATTCCATTTTGTAATGTGTTCGGGGCCGGTCCAAAGATCCCAAACTTTTTCCACCGGCTTATTTACCGTAGTTTCTACGGTGATGATTGTTTTGTTTAGTGTTGCCATTACATTTATTATTTATGGTTCTAAAACGAATTGTGTGGGTAAATTTGGAAACTACTTTTAAATGGTTTAGGCAATAAGCTACTCGCTTTTGGCAACTTGCAGCTGGCATGATCATGCTAACTATTTGACCCCAATCCTTTAAAAGTCAAGATAGCTCCTGATTTTTTAGTATGCGAGTCTGCCACCAGCCAGCCACTAATAGCCAGCAGCAATCATTACAAAATCCAATTACCCACACTAAACGACATAGCGCCTTATTTATACGTTAGTTTTTGCCATCTACCCGCAATTTTTTTTTCAATAAACAGTTTATTTCACGGTTTGTTTAACAACTAAATTTAGTTAGTAACTAATGAAACAAGCTTGATTTCCCTGTTCAGCCTGAATTCACTACCTTTACGACGTACGAATGATACAGAATATGAACCAGTCGGATAAAACCCCGTTTGCCCCTTATTACCAGTTGCGTGACGAAATCGATGCACTGTGCGAATCGCTTGAAAAAGAGCACCACCAACATCTCAATTGCAGGAAGGGATGCGATCAGTGTTGTATGGCTATTTCGGTTTTCCCGGTTGAGTTTTATGCGGTAAAAGCGGAATTAAACCTGGAGTCAATCACTGAATTGCCTCCCCCTCAAAACGATGAAGACTGTCGTTATCTGGTGGATCATCAATGTGTCATATATCGGTCGAGACCGGTGATCTGCCGCACTCATGGTATGCCATTACTATACCTGAGTCTGGATGGTGATGATTATGAATTGTCGTGTTGTGAGTTGAATTTCACCAATTTTGATCTGGCCGATTTTGATGAGGAAAATACTTACCCTATGTACCGGATTAACAGTCAGCTATACCAGATCAATCAAACTTTCGTGGCTGGCTTCGGTAATGGGAAGTATTCCGAAACAGACCGGATACCACTTGCAGAATTGTTCATGGCTTCTGGCAGCTAGCTATTGGCGGTTAGCAGCTGGCAACAGGTTGATGAATGCAAAAAGAGAAAATTTATTTCCTTGTTGCCGATTTTATACAGAAGAAGATAACTGCCAGAAGCAAAGTGCCAGACGCCAGCAGCAGGAATCCCCATTTATTTAGAGCTGAAGATTCCCTCTCTCGGTCTTTTTATGTATTTTTGTTATCGGTTTCGGAATGAATTATCTTTAATAGAATTGTTTATTGTATTAATAATCATATAGATATTTATCATGGCAGAATTTATTTATCAAAAACCTTTCCCAATAAAGAAAGACACTACAAAGTACCGACTGTTGACCAAAGATTTTGTTTCAACAATAGAGGCGGATGGACGTAAAATTTTAAAAGTTGCACCCGAAGGGCTTGAAATGCTGGCCAAAGAGGGTTTTGCTGATGTCTCTTTCTACCTGAGAGCAGCTCATCTTGAAAAATTGGCAGTCATTCTTAAAGATAAGGAAGCAAGCGAAAACGATATCTTCGTAGCTTATACCATGTTACTCAATCAGGTCGTTTCGGCTGAAGGTGAATTGCCTACCTGCCAGGATACGGGTACTGCCATTGTAATGGGGAAAAAAGGGGAGAATGTGTGGACAGGTGTCGATGATGCAAAATATTTATCGAAAGGAATCTACGAGACCTATCGCGATCGTAACCTGCGTTATTCGCAGGTTGTTCCGTTTACAATGTTTGATGAGAAAAACACAGGCTCCAACCTTCCTGCACAGATCGATATTTATGCAACCGAAGGAAACAGTTACGAATTCCTGTTTGTAACCAAAGGTGGCGGATCGGCCAACAAAACTTTCCTCTACCAGCAGACCAAATCATTGTTAAACGAAGAGGGTCTTACAAAATTTATCAAGGAGAAGATCAAAGACTTAGGGACATCTGCCTGTCCGCCTTATCACCTGGCAATTGTAATCGGAGGCACCTCTGCCGAAGCTAACCTGTCTACCGTTAAAAAAGCGTCTGCCGGCTACCTGGATCACCTTCCCACAGAAGGGAATGAAGGGGGTCAGGCTTTCCGTGATTTGGAATGGGAAGAGAAAATCACGAACATTTGTCGCGAAAGCGGCATCGGGGCCCAGTTTGGCGGAAAATATTTTGTTCACGATGTGCGGGTAATCCGCCTTCCACGTCATGCGGCTTCGTGTCCGGTTGGAATTGGCGTTAGTTGCAGTGCCGACCGTAATATAAAAGCAAAAATTAATGAAGATGGGATCTTCCTCGAAGAACTGGAGCGTAACCCGGGACAGTTTCTTCCCAAAGAGGCGCCATTTATGCAACCTGCGGTAGATATCGACCTTGACCAGCCAATGGATGAGGTCCGGAAGGAACTTTCGAAATACCCCGTTAAAACACGTTTAAACCTTAAGGGTACACTTATTGTTGCCCGCGATATTGCACATGCACAGATTAAAGCGATGATAGATGCGGGTAAACCAATGCCGGAATATTTTAAAAAACACCCGGTTTATTATGCCGGTCCTGCAAAGACTCCGAAAGGAATGGCATCCGGAAGTTTCGGTCCTACAACAGCGGGTCGTATGGATAGCTATGTTGATCTTTTCCAGGATCTTGGCGGATCTATGATCATGCTGGCAAAGGGAAACCGTTCGAAACAGGTGACCGATGCCTGCAAAAAACACGGTGGTTTCTACCTGGGATCGATTGGCGGTCCCGCTGCAATTCTTGCAAAAGACAGTATTAAGTCAGTTAAAGTTGTTGATTTCGAGGAGCTTGGTATGGAAGCTGTCAGGGAGATTTATGTCGAGAATTTCCCGGCATTTATTATTGTTGACGACAAAGGGAATGACTTCTTTGCTGAACTGAAATAACCTGAATAGATTGATTACTAATTTGTTACTTCAATATCAAAATAATTAAAAGAGGGTGTCTCAATTGCTGGGACACCCTCTTTTGTAATTGATTGAATCTTTTTTATGTATGTTGAAACCTGTGTTTATTGTTATTTAACTATCTCGTCAGGGCTATTTTTCTTAATTCCTTTTACATTGAATGTATTGAAAA
>Ga0208789_1001030_pt1 | contig 18418 bp, 15 predicted proteins | sample Methanotroph_Enr_FD_187368 | JGI IMG/M metagenome (GOLD analysis project Ga0208789, IMG submission 187368) | Enriched soil microbial communities from Old Woman Creek wetland in Ohio, USA - Methanotroph_Enrichment_5 (SPAdes) (version 2) | ecosystem: Environmental > Terrestrial > Soil > Wetlands...
GCAGAGCTGATGCCAGTGTATATCGTGGGAGATTTTATGCTGAATCCGCTTAAGAAAGGTTTTGAAATTGCACCGGGTACTCTTACTAAATTAGGATCCTGGAAATCTATGGGTTATCCATTTTATGCCCAAAAAGTCTCTTATTCAGAAAATTTTGAGGTCGCAAAAACAAAGGCAGAATATAAAGTGAAGCTAAATAAGTGGAAAGGAATTATTGCCGAAGTCTTTGTCAATCAAAAGAAAGCCGGCATTATTGCTTATCCCCCGTACGAATTGAATATCAGCCAATTCATCAATGCAGGTAAAAATGAGATTTCAGTCAGGGTAATTGGCAGTCTGAAAAATACTTTTGGCTATTTCTATAAGAATAACCATCGCTGGATCAATGGTCCCGGAGATTGGGACACCGCCCCTGAAAAAATTCCCGGAATTGGCGAATACTTCCTGATGGATTACGGATTGGAGGAACCGTTTAGTTTGATTCGGATGAACTAATGATGGCAACTGGCAATTAGCATCTTGCGGCTGGCAGCCTAAAGCCGGTTGCAAGCCGCCAGAAGCGTGAAATTTTTGTCTATAACTGTCTTAATACCAATCAGGAAGGAACGTCAACCCCGCTCCGAAGAATTTCACTGAAAACAGGGCGTGCAGGAAGATCGAGATAGGGATAGGTGACCTTCGAGAGATAAAGACCCTGGGCGTAAACAGGTATAATGGTTTTAGGGGTCACCTTTGTTTTTAGAAATTGTTCGAATTCAGTAACAGTCAGATCACGATTACCGATTTCGAGCAACTTCCCGACGATAATCCGGATCATTCCCGCCAAAAAACGGTTTGAGGAGATGTGAAACCTTAGCCTCGTGCGGTTATTATCCGAGAATAGTTGCGCCTTCGAAACATTACAGATCGTATGTTCATATTTTAAAGGCGATTTACAAAAGCAACCATAGTCATCATAATCTGTCAATAAACCGACTGCTTCCTTCATACTTTCAAGATCAGGATTTGACAGCGGGTAAAACGAACTCAAACCCACCAGGTAGGGATCTTTCTGAGTATGAATATAGTAATCGTAACTTCGCTGAATAGCATCGAACCTGGCGTGCGGCAAACCTTCCATGCGAATAACATCATAAACGGTGATATCTTTCGGTAAACATTTATTCAGCCGGAACAGCAAATCGAAGTTCCACTCCCGTTCAGAATCAAAATGAAAAAAAAATTGACTCGCATGTACCTGTGCATCAGTGCGTCCGCAACCTATAATCTGGATGGTTTCTTTTAAAACCTGGCTTAACGTCGTCTCCATAACTTGCTGAACACTAACTATTCCCGGAAGTTTTTGCCAACCCCTGTAGTTATTCCCGTTATAAGCGATATGAATAAAATAGCGCAATGCAATAATTTAATTAATTCCTGATAACAATATCAATCGGCTGATTATTAAAATTATAATTCCGGTTTTGATAATTAAACTGTTTGACAAATATACTTTATTAGTGCTATATTTGGTTAAAAATATTTTCACTATGCAATCAGTCAATCCATTTTCAGGTGAAGTCATCAAATACTATCCGGAATATTCTTCCGAAGAGGTGAATACCATCATTTACCAGGTTGATGCAGCTTTTCAGCAATGGAAAATTACAGGTTTTGAACACCGGGCTTTACTCATGAAAAATCTTCAAGCCAGGTTGCTTGAAAAAAAGGTCGAACTGGCCGGAATAATGGTTGCAGAAATGGGTAAAGTGCTGCGTGAAGCCTTGGGGGAGATCGAAAAATGTGCCACAGTTTGCGCCTTTTATGCTGATAAAGCCGCTTCGTTTCTTAAAAATGAGGACATCCAGACAGAAGCTATGGAGTCCTATATCTCCTACCAACCAATTGGAACAGTTTTGGCCGTAATGCCCTGGAATTTCCCCTTTTGGCAGGTTTTCCGTTTTTTGGCTCCGGCATTAATGGCCGGCAATACGGGCGTTCTTAAACATGCCTCAAACGTGCCGGGTTGTGCACTGGCAATTGAACAACTTGTTCACGATGCAGGTTTCCCCGAAAATGTTTTCCGTACCCTGATGATTGGTTCATCTTCAGTAAAAGCAGTGATTGAAAACCCCCTGATAAAGGCGGTAACACTTACGGGAAGCACTCCGTCCGGCAAAGCGGTGGCTTCGGCAGCCGGATCAATGCTAAAAAAATCGGTACTCGAACTTGGTGGAAGCGACCCTTACCTGATTCTGGAAGATGCTGATGTTGAAAAGGCTGCCCGCCTTTGTGTGACCAGCCGCCTGTTGAATGCCGGGCAAAGTTGCATTGGAGCCAAACGGTTTATAGTGGCTGATAAAATATATGATTCATTTGAAGCCGAATTTATCCGACTGATGAGCCAGGCCTCCTATGGCGATCCGCTCGCTTCGCAGACAACTATCGGGCCGCTGGCAAGGCCCGATTTACGCGATGAACTTCACCGGCAGGTTGAGGATAGCCGGGGAATGGGTGCGGCAGTGCTGCTTGGAGGATTTATTCCTGAAGGAGAAGGAGCTTTTTACCCGCCCACCGTTTTGGGAAATGTCGTTCCCGGAATGCCCGCCTATCACGAAGAGTTGTTTGGACCGGTTGCTGTGCTGTTTCGTTTTAAATCGGAAGAAGAAGCCATCCGGATTGCCAACGACACAGTATTTGGACTGGGGGCCGCAGTTTTCACTGCCGATCCGGAGAAAGGAAAGCAACTTGCCGAAAAGGGTCTTGAAGCCGGCTGCGTGTTTGTAAATGACTTTGTGAAATCAGATCCCCGGCTTCCTTTTGGCGGAATCAAAGAAAGCGGTTATGGCCGGGAATTATCAATGGTTGGTATCCGCGAATTTGTAAATATAAAGGCGATTGTAGTAAAGGAATAACTTCAAATCGTTTAAACCAAATGCCAGATTGTGCAAGGAAATTTAGTTTATTCGGACTAAATTTGGATGTTTCGCGCAAAGGCACAAGGAGCGCAAAGTACAAAATCCCGATCTATTACATCATTGCGTTCTCAGCGTCTTTGCTTGAAATAATTTTTACATAAAAAATTAAAATACTAAATTAACAACTTAAACAATGCGCTATTTAATCTTACTTTTCGCTTTTCTGGCTTTTCAAGGTAAAGCACAGGATCAGATCTATCTATTCTCCTATTTCACCGATAATGGCCAGGATGGTTTGCACCTGGCATATAGTAAAGACGGGCTAAATTGGGAAGCATTAAATAATGGTAAATCCATTGTCGCCCCGACTGTCGGGCAGGATAAATTATTTAATAAATTGCTCCAACTCAAATGATCAGGTTAAATTATTTGTTGTTAATTTTCACCATTTTACTGACATTCAATGCGTTCGCTCAGCATCCTATTTCCGTCATAAATACTGCATGTGAATCAAAAATTAATCCTGTCGGTATCGGAGCAGAACATCCCCGGTTAAGCTGGGTAATCAATGCAAATAAAAGAGAAACACAACAATCAGCCTATCATGTACTCGTTTCAGATAATCCCGATCAACTCAAAAGCAATATTGGTAATATCTGGGATTCAAAAATTGTGAAATCAGATGGCTCAATTCAGGTAGAATATGCCGGATTAACACTGAGTTCAGAGAAAAAGTATTATTGGAAAGTCAAAATTCTGGACCAGTCCGGAAAAGCGACTGCTTGGAGCGAAACGGCCACATGGCAAATGGGTCTTTTGTCGGAAACCAATTGGGATAAAGCTATCTGGATTGGTTATGAGAATTTTCCCGATTCGATGAAGGTCGTTCCGGGAGTTCATGGTAATGGTGACAAGCTGGGAAATAAAGCAATCCGGCGAAGTGTTGTCCCGCAATTCAGAAAAGAATTTGGGGTTGAAAAGAAAATTAAAAATGCAACGCTATACATCAGCGGGTTAGGCCATTACGAGGCAACGATCAACGGGAAAAAAGTCGGCCGGAGTTTTTTGGCCCCCGGCTGGACCAACTACGACAAGACTTGTCTTTATAATACTTATGATGTTACTTCGCAATTAAACCTGGGTAAAAATGCGATCGGGGTAACAGTGGGAAACGGTTTTTATAACATCAATCGCGAACGGTACCGGAAACTGGTGATCGCTTATGGATTCCCCAAAATGATCAGCAAATTGAAAATCGATTATACAGATGCCACCTCAACAACGATCGTTTCAGGTACGGACTGGAAATGCTCACCATCACCTATTGTTTTCACGAGTATTTATGGCGGTGAGGATTACGATGCAACGCTTGAACAGAAAAACTGGAACCTTTCGGGATTCGATGACTCGAAATGGGAAAAAGCAATCCCGGCGACGATCCCATCAGGCAAACTGGATGCTGAAACCGACTATCCCGTTATGGTGAGTAAAGTGATTAAAGTTATAAAAACCGAACATCCCGGGCCTGGTAAATTTCTTTATGATTTTGGTCAGAATTGCTCAGGAATTATTGAGTTGAAAGTAAAAGGGAAAAAAGGCGCAGTGATTAAACTGACACCCGGAGAGTTGATTACCAAAGATAAAAAGATCAACCAAAATGCTTCCGGCGGTCCCTATTATTATTCCTATACACTTAAAGGCGATGGTATAGAGACCTGGAGACCAAAGTTCACCTATTATGGATTCAGGTATATAATGGTCGAGGGGGCTGCACCGAAATCGGAAAAACAAAACATTGAAATTCCACAATTAATTGAATTACAACTACTCCATACGGGAAATTCAGCTCCGAAAATTGGTGAATTCACCTGTTCAAACCAGCTTTTTAACCAGATATACACACTGATCAACTGGGCAGTTCGCAGCAATCTGCAAAGTGTTGCTACCGACTGTCCGCACCGCGAAAAGCTGGATTGGCTGGAACAAACTTATCTCATGGGGGCTTCAATGTTTTATAACTATAACCTTTACCCGCTTTACAGAAAGACTGTACGCGATATGATTGATTCACAGACCACTGATGGATTAATTCCGGATATTGCCCCGGAATATGTCCCGTTTGAGGCAGGCTTTCGCGATTCGCCGGAATGGGGAAGTGCCGGTGTGATACTTCCGTGGATGATCTGGCAATGGTATGGCGATCAGGCATTGATTGAAGAGGCAATGCCCATGATGAAAAAATATGTTGCCTACCTGGGGACAAAAGCCAATGGTCATATCCTGTCGCATGGCTTGGGTGACTGGTTTGATTACGGGCCAAACACGCCAGGTGAAGCACAACTCACTCCAAAGGCACTTACCGCCACAGCCATCTATTATTACGATATCGTTCTGCTCTCAAAAATGATGGAATTAACTGATCATAAAGAAGATGCTAAAAATATGTCCGTTCTCGCAGGCGAAGTAAAACAGGCTTTTAATACCAGGTTTTTCAACAATCTTACAAAAGTCTATTCAACAGGAAGCCAGACAGCCATGGCGATGCCACTTTGTGTCGGGTTAGTCAATGAAAATGACCGGGCAGCCATTTTTAAAAACCTGGTTGATTCAATTTCTTCTTCAGGAAAGAAACTGACTGCCGGAGATATCGGGTTTCACTTTTTAGTGAAAGCGCTCGAAGAAGGAGGTGGTTCGCAGCTGCTCTACGATATGAACTTTCGGGATGATGTTCCCGGTTATGGTTTTCAGCTTAAAAAAGGAGCTACTGCGCTCACAGAATCGTGGCCGGCGCTAGAGGAGGTTTCGAATAACCATTTGATGCTTGGCCATCTGATGGAGTGGTTTTACACTGGACTTGGAGGAATTAAGCAGGAGGAAAACAGTTTTGCATTCAAAAAGATCATCATCCGACCCGAAATCGTCGGTGATCTGACACATGTAAAATCCAGTTATCGGTCGCCCTACGGATTGATCAGAAGCGAGTGGAAAACAGAGCATAAAATTCTTGAAATGAAGGTGGAAATACCGGCAAATACCTCTGCGACGATCTATCTTCCAACCAATAATACTGAATCTGTAACAGAGGGTGGTAAAAAAGTAATCATTTCAAAAACTGCTGATGGCAAATATTGCTGTAAAGTCGAATCAGGAACTTATGATTACAGGATGGAGTATGCCGGTAACTAACTGGCTGCTGGTTAGCCACGAATGTCAATTGGCTGACAGGAACACAGGTGACACGACTTGAACGGACCCCACGCTTTTCGAAGAATTCCATTAAGGTTTTGTTCCGGCTTCCGGGAACAGAATCAGAAGGACGGAACATATTCGGGAGAAATTATTTGGTTAGACCCTATTTTGTATAATATTTATGGATTTATATTCATTATATTTGTTGGATAGCTTTTTATATTCCTTTTTACGACTTACACTAATCAATAAATTTACAAATCATGGAAAACCTCTGGACTGTAATCATCGTTGCCGTTATCCTGTTTTTTTTCCTTGGGATACGAATTGTTCGCCCTACTCACCGTGCTTTGGTTGAACGCCTGGGCAAGTATCATCATTTTGCTTCATCGGGTTTTAACTGGATTATTCCGGTTGTTGACAGGATGTTCCAGATAAATATCACTGAAAAAATGATTAATGCCGATCCGCAGGAAATTATCACCAACGATAACCTGAATGCACGCGTTGATGCCCAGGTTTATTTTAAAATCAAATCTGATGAACCAAGCGTGAAGAATTCGCAATATAACGTGAACAACATTGAATACCAGATCGTGAACCTTGCACGTACAACCTTGCGTAATATTATAGGAACACTTACGCTTAAATCAGCCAACAGTGAGCGTGGCCGTATCAACAAAGAACTTCACGGAACACTGCTCAATGAAACATCCAACTGGGGAATTGAGATCGTACGGACAGAACTCAAGGAAATCGACCCACCAAAGGATGTGCAGGAAACCATGAATAAAATCGTGAAGGCTGAAAATGAAAAAATAGCAGCAGTCGACTATGCCACAGCAACTGAAACAAAGGCTGATGGCGAGAAACGGGCTGAGATACGCCGTGCCGAAGGGATTAAACAGGGCGCCATTCTGCGCGCTGAAGGCGAGGCCCAGGCAATTGCCCTGGTGAACGAGGCCGCCGAAAAATACTTTGTCGGTAACGCACAAATGCTTCGGAGAATTCAGGCGATGGAGACTGCCCTGAAAGATAATGCCAAGATTGTAGTGCCTACGGGTTCCGATCTCGTGAATGTACTGGGCGAAATGACAGGTATTATTCCGTTGAGGCCTCCTAAAGACCCTTATGATAAAATGACCCCCGATACAAAACGCATTTAAACACGGGTATGCTTCTTAGCCTATTTTCACATGCCTCGCGGGGCATGTGATTTAATTAACTATAAAAGTTCGATAAATAATTTCTACATACTGTTAGATATCCCCCAATCTATTAGCTGTCTGATCTGGTTCAAAACCGTTTAAAAATAATCCGGGAATCATTCATAACGAATTACTTTCCGGAGTGTAGGGCCACTTTATTCCCTTCTGTATCAATAAAGAAAGCCATATATCCGATTTCATCAGTGATAAGTGTTTTCGGCATTACAACTTTACCACCCGCTTTTTCTACCTTTCCGAGCGGAACTGAAAGGTCAGGATTTCCATTCAGATAAATCACGGCTCCTTCCGCACTGGGTTTGTGCATATCGCTCTGCACCAACCCTCCCCCAACATTAGTTGACATGTTTTCAGTGGGGAAGAAAGCCATTAAACTTCCATTCGATTCCATCTGTTGCATTTCGATATCAAAGACTTTCTCATAGAATTTCTTAGCCCTGGTAATATCACTTACTGCTATTTCAAACCAGTTCAATGCATTTTCAGTTGATTTCATACAATTTAAATTTTAAAGGTAAATACTGAATATTTTGACATCAAAAACTATTTAAACGTAAAAGTTAAAGGATGGTTTAAAATCGCTCCATTTTTTTTTGCTGTATTGTTCCTTTGTCAGAATTGTTAATTCGGGGTGAATTATCGTCTGTAAAAACTACGTTTTATTGCATTGAAACGAAAAACGATGAATTACAGGCGCCTCCCCCACTCCAAATGATATGAAAACCAATATTGTTGACTTACTCAACATGTGTATATAATATATACACTATAGCTATATAATTGTTTATCTGGCTATTAAAGGTGTTATCAATAAATAGTGTTGAATATATCAACACTTCTGTTGTTTATTTCTTAAACACAATAACACTCATCTATCTGATCTCATGTACTTTATGACGCTATTTCTCCTTTGGCATTATAATTGAGCACCCAAAATTATCATCAATTAAAGGGAAAAATCATGAAAACCAGGATCTTATTTTTCATCGGAATTTTACTGCTAAGTTACAGTACTTTAAATAGTAAAGAAGTGTCAAGCATAAACAACCCTTCTCCTGAGGGTACTTTGAATGTGTTTGCGTCTCCCGATTTATACAATCTGACGATGAAGTGGGTCAGCGAATACGGGGCTTCAAATCCAAAGTTGAAAATTAATATGATTAAATCAGCAGATGATAATATTGCCGGTATGTTGAACAAGGGCGATGGAATTGGCTTTGTTGCTGATGAATCTTTTGCCTCACTTAATAATCAAACAAGTTGGAATATGGTTGTCGGTCGTGATGTAATTGTGCCGGTCATGAATGCAGCCAATCCCTTTCGCGATGAAATATACAGGAAAGGTATTACACCTGCAGGGTTGGCAAGGATCTTAAAAAACCAGGAAACTCAAAATTGGGGGATACTCGCAGGTAACACTAAAAACATTCCTGATCTGCCTGTCCATTTCTACATTATGAACGATCCTTCCACGCTGGCCGGAGTTGAAAATTTTCTGAATACTAATGAGCTTAACATGAAAGGAAACAAAATAGCCTCCGGAAAAGAAATGATTTCGGCGATTCAAAAAGATCCCAATGCATTGGGATTTTGCAAGCTGATTCAAATTATGGATCTGAATAACCAAAATTTGGCGGAGAATATAAAACTTGTACCTATTGATAAAAACGGGAACGGGAAAATTGATTATATGGAAAACATATATGATAACCTGCAAGCCTTCTCCAGGGGGGTTTGGATCGGGAAATACCCGAAAGCATTAGCCGGAAATATCTACTCGGTCTCCTCCGAAAAACCAAAAAATAAAACCGAACTGGCATTCCTGAATTGGGTACTCAACGAAGGACAGCAGTTCCTGAATGAGAATGGCTATAATGATCTTGTTCTCAGCGAAAGAAAAACACAGCTGGATAAAATTAATGCCCCTGTGGTTTATGCAGTTGCCCCAAGAAATGAAATAAGGATCCTTCTGACAATGATTCTACTGGTATTTTTCGCATTCGCAGTTATCGGTTACGCAACGGATTTTATAGTCCGACGATTCAAAAATAAGAAAGGGGCCGCTACGAATACTGCTTCCGGATTGTTGCCCGTATTTGATGAGGATTCGGTAATCATCCCCAGGGGACTTTATTTTGACAAAACGCATACCTGGGCCTTCATGAAAAAAGATGGTACGGTGAAAATTGGAATTGATGATTTCCTGCAGCATGTTACGGGCCACCTTACACGCATTGAGATGAAAAATGCTGGTGAAAAAATAAAAAAGGGAGACCGCTTGTTTACCATTATTCAGAAAGGCAAGAAGTTGAATATTTACTCACCTATATCCGGTACGATTGCATCGTACAATGAAACCCTGATGACCAACTCATCGCTGCTTAATGCTTCTCCCTATATTGATGGCTGGGTTTATACAATCGAGCCTACAAACTGGTTACTCGAAATTCAGTTCCTGACCATGAACGAAAAATATAAAACCTGGTTAAAAGATGAATTTTCGAGGTTAAAGGACTTTTTTGTATCAGTTGTAAAGTCCCATACACCGGAATATGCATTGATTACACTTCAGGATGGAGGTGCGCTTAGAGACAGTGTTCTTGCCGATCTCGGACCTGAAGTCTGGGACGATTTTCAAACAAAATTTATTGATATCGCCAAATAATCAAACCTTAAATTCATAATATTTTTAACCTGCTAAAATTAAAAATTATGGGCATTAAACGAAGAGGCTTCTTAAAGCTGCTGGGCGTTACGGGAATGACACTTGCATTTGGAGAGAACGCGGGTGCCGAGCCGAATAACAACGCCAACGATGTGGAGTTCAACGGAATTTTGTATGATGCAACTCGCTGTAAAGGTTGCCGTGGCTGCGAATTTGACTGTGCGGAGGCGCATAATTTGCCGGAACCAAAGCCTACAAAAGAAATCGCAGCAATCCGCAAAACAGATGAAACCTGCAACACGGTAGTGAATACGTATAAAACTGAAAAGGGTGATGTGCACATCAAGCGTCAATGCATGCATTGCAATGAACCCGCGTGTGCAGCCGCATGCCTGACAAAGGCAATGACCAAGGCAAAAACCGGGCCCGTAACCTGGAACGGCGATAAATGTATGGGATGCCGTTATTGTATGGTTTCCTGTCCATTCGATAGTCCTAAATTTGAATATCACAGCGCAAACCCGAAAATTCAAAAATGCGACATGTGCTTTGAAAGACTTAAAACAGAAGAAAGTCCTGCATGTGTATATAACTGTCCCAATGAGGCCTTGTTATACGGGAAACGGAGGGACCTGATTAAAGAGGCACGAAGAAGAATTTATGAAAAACCCGATTTGTATGTCGATCATATTTACGGCGAACATGAGGCGGGCGGAACAGGATGGCTATATCTTTCACCTGTTCCATTTGAACAACTGGGATTGAGCACAACATTGCAACAATCATCCTACCCTGAATTGACAAAAGGTTTCCTCTACGCTGTACCATCGATATTTGTTCTGGTACCAACGGTATTATTAGGAATTCATCAGGCTACAAAAAATAATCACTTAAACGAGGAGAAACAAGATGAACAATAGCCAACAAATAGCATTGGACAACGATGGTAAATCCACCTGGAAGTTTCTGGTAAATGAATTGAAACCAAAAGGGAAATTCCTTACCCCTTTTAACATCATTTCCTTCCCGATTATGATTTTAGGACTGGTGTTGATCGTCATCCGTTTCTGGAAGGGATTAGGCTCAATTACAAACCTGACCCAGGACACTCCCTGGGGCTTATGGATAGGATTTGATGTAGTAACAGGCGTCGCATTTGCCGGGGGTGCTTACGTGCTTACCTTTATGGTTTATATCCTGAATTTGCACAAATACCACTCTATCGTTAGAGTAACCGTATTGAACGGGTTCCTGGCCTATGTATTTTACGCCGGAGCACTGCTACTGGACCTTGGACGACCATGGCATGTCATTAATCCGATAATCGGCAACGGTTTTGGTGTAAGTTCGGTTTTGTTCCTGGTTGCATGGCACTTTCTGCTTTATATGATCGCAGAGTTGATTGAGTTTTCGCCTGCTATTGCTGAATGGCTCGGCGCCAGGCGTGCACACAAAATACTTTCAGGTATGACGCTGACAGCAGTTATCTTTGGGATAACATTATCTATGCTTCATCAATCGGGATTAGGAGCGCTTTACCTGATGGCCAAAGATAAAATACATCCGCTTTGGTACTCCGAATTTATCCCAATCATGTTTTTTGTCTCAAGTATTTTCGCCGGACTTTCCATGGTCATCTTTGAGGGATCGATCAGTCATAAAGTATTTTTCAGCCAGATCAGCGAAAAAAATCATCAGGCACAAAAAGGTATTATCCGGGGATTATCCAAGATCTGCGCCGGAACCATGTTTGCCTACTTTTTCCTGAAGTTGCTGGTCTTTATTCACGAACAGCGCTGGGATCTGCTCTCTACCGGGATGGGTTATTGGTTTCTGCTCGAAATGCTGGGGTTTGTCCTTTTACCAATGTTACTGTTCTTTGTCAGTTACCGGAACAATAACATTACTATGGTCAAAATTGCTGCCATCCTTACAATGCTTGGCGTCATTCTGAACAGGCTGAACGTTACTGTCATCGGGTTCAAATGGGATATGGCCATACGATATGTCCCTTCCTGGATGGAAATTATCGTTACCCTTGCTGTTATTTTTACTGAAATATGGATATTCAGATGGGTCATTAACCGTATGCCTGTTTTACGCGATGCCCCATTATGGGCAAAAGAACACAATTAAAATTAACCCGCTGTCGCCCCGAAAGGTGATTGCATAAAAATCAAACATATGGACGGATTTAGCTATTCTGATATTTTCGCGACCAAAGGTGTTGAATACCTGATCGTCATCGCTTTCCTTGCTCTGTTGATTCCTTTCTGGATTATACTGAATAAACAGGTGACAATTAACAGCCAGATTCAAAAAGCGTTAGGCTTTCTTTCTGCAAGTATTTTAAAGATTCCCCAGGGATTGTTTTACTCAAGAAATCATACATGGATGTTTATGGAGCAATCAGGAGTCGCTAAAGTGGGACTGGACGATCTGCTGCTCCATATTACCGGTGAAGTAAATTTCAGTATTCGTAAAAATCGGGGTGAAATGATCAGTAAGGGAGATGTGCTGACTGAAATTGATCAGAATGGTAAACTTCTCCGTATACTTTCACCTGTTTCCGGCAAAATTATGGATGCAAACTCAATGCTGAACGAGCGACCTGGCATAATGAATGAAGACCCGTACGGCAAAGGATGGATTTATAAAATTAAACCCACAAACTGGATTGATGAAACAAAATCCTGTTATTTCGCTGAAGAAGCAACAAAGTGGTCAGCTAAAGAACTGGAAAGGTTCAAGGATTTTCTTGCTGTGAATATGAAAAATTACTCCCCCGAACCTTCTATGGTTATTTTGCAGGATGGTGGTGAATTATCCGACCATTCACTTTCAGCTTTACCCCGTGAAATTTGGACGGATTTTGAGAAAGAATTTTTGAATCTCAGTTGACACCAAAGTCCTGTAGCTGATTAGAAAACAGTAAGCAAAATGGATCGTTAAACGGTCCAGGGACATAAAAAAGAATATTTAAAAACTGGTGTCACCACACCAGTTTTTTTTGTATTTTGCAGTGAAATACAACCTGTACGTTATTGAGATTTCCAGCCAACACTTCTAACAATATGATAATATGTTTTTCAGGAATAAACACAAAAATAATACGGGGAATGCCATTTTTAATAATTACGTTAAATTCAGGTCTTCTATTTATGGCCGCGTAGTTTTAATTATCACCATCCTGTCTGTTTTTCTGTTCGTATCATTCAGCATTATTTTCAGGTCTGTTAACGAGAATTATCTGAATACGGTCATTCGCCAGAGTGGCAACAATATCGGGTCCATCGTTGAGGGTGCTTTATACCGTTCGATGCTCGAGAACGATAAAAGTGCTTTGCGGAATACGCTCGATATTATTAATACACTTCCTGGAATTGATGAAGTGAACATGTACGACAGCGATGATAACCTCGTATATTCATCCTTTGCTGCTGATTCAAGCAGTACCCACAGCGACCCTAATTGTATAAGCTGCCATCCGAATATCAAATCAATGTTCCCTGCAAAGGAGAAGTCTTACAAAATAATCGAAGTCAACAGTGACTGTGAGATGAATCAGAATGATAACCGAAGCAGGCATCTATTGATTAAATCGCCTATTCTGAATGAAAAATCATGTTCTGCCAGCGCGTGTCATGCACATAATGAATCAGATACCCTGCTCGGTTCACTTGTGATCAAAATCCCATTGGAAGCACAGGATGCAGCCATCGAAAAATCTTCAACCGAGTTTTTTCTACTGGCCATTTTGGCAACCCTATTACTTGTCTCATTTTTGTTATTCTTCACAAGACGAAAAATCAAAGATCCATTGAATGCACTAATAAAAGTCAGCATTGCGGTCGCAAACGGGGATAAAAGTACACGGGTTGAAATAAAACCCAATCAGCTGGATGATATGAGGATGGTTTCAGAGGCATTTAACGATATGCTCGACAACCTGCATACTGCAACTACAGAGTTGGAAAACTGGTCACAGCAGCTCGAATATAAAGTACAGAAAAAGTCGGAGGAACTGGGAGTTGCTCAGCATGAGTTAATGCATGTTGAACGTTTAGCTTCTCTTGGAAAATTATCCTCTTCAGTAGCACATGAAATCAATAATCCCCTTTCGGGAATTCTGATTTATACCAAACTGTTGTATAAACAATTAAGCAATCCCGAATCGTATATCTCCAAAAAGGAAACGATGCTGAAACATTTAAAACTGATTGAAAATGAAACGAAGCGTTGCGGGGATATTGTAAAAGGATTACTCGATTTTTCAAGAAAGGATCAGAATGATTTTGAGCCAAAGCATTTGCACGAAATACTGCGTGAAACCTATGAATTAATGACTCATCCCATTAAAATTGCGAACATCAGCTTTTTAACAGATTTCTCGGCCATGTCAGATTTAATCTATTGCAGTCCGAACCAAATTAAACAGGCTTGTATGGCTCTACTTGTGAATGCTTCCGAAGCGGTAATTGAAAACGGTGAAATCGTGATCAGAACCAAAAACAGGGATGAAGATACCGTTACCTTTGAGATAACAGATAACGGATTAGGGATAGCAGAGGAAGACATCGAGCATATTTTTGAACCCTTCTTTTCGACAAAGCAAAATGCCAGCGGCATCGGTTTGGGATTATCTATTGTGCACGGAATTGTGCAAAACCATAAAGGGAAAATACAAGTAAAATCAGAGCTGGGAAATGGCACAACTATATCAGTAACTTTACCTTTGATTAAAAATTAATAAGAAATTATAATGGTGAGAAAAATATCAATTTTAATCGTTGACGATGAAGAATCTGTAAGAGATTCTTTGTACAACTGGTTCATTGAAGATGGGTATCGGGTGGAAAGTGCTGAAAACGCGAAAAAAGCGCTGACTATTCTTGAATCAGATCAGTTTGACATTATCCTGGCCGATATAAAAATGCCCGGAATGGACGGGTTAGAAATGCTTAGAAGAATAAAATCAATCAAATCAGACTCGATAGTCATCGTCATGACCGCATTTGCCACTGTCGATACAGCTGTAAAGGCACTCAAAGACGGGGCATACGATTACATAACAAAGCCATTTGATCCTGACGATTTAACCCATCTGATAAGAAATGCCACCAAACAAATTTCTTTAACTGACGAAAATGAAACCTTAAAGAAAAAAGTAATCTCTTTGGAGAATGTTGAAGACCTGATCGGAGATAGTGAAGCGATGAAAAATATGCTCAGGGAAGTGGAGAGTGTGGCACAAACCAATTCATCGGTAATCATTACAGGTGAAAGTGGTACGGGTAAAGAACTTGTTGCAAGGGCTATTCACGCAAACTCCCCGCGTAAATTTTTTCCTTTTATCAGCGTTCATTGCGGGGCACTGACTGAAAGCCTGCTCGAGAGCGAGTTGTTTGGTCATGAGAAAGGGGCTTTTACCGGGGCAATGTATAATCGGAAGGGGCGGTTTGAAATGGCCGATAACGGATCAATCTTCCTGGATGAAATTTCCACAATTTCCAGCAAAATGCAGGTGGAATTACTGCGGGTTTTAGAATCTAAAACATTCATGCGTGTAGGTGGGAATAAGGAAATCAGCTCCGATTTCAGGGTAATCTGCGCCACAAACAAGGATTTGAAAAGCATGGTTGAAAAAGGGACATTCCGAGAGGATCTTTTTTACAGGCTCAATGTCGTGAACATTCAAATTCCGCCGTTGCGTGAACGTATTTCCGATATTCCGTTACTTGTAGATTATTTTATCAAAAAGTACTGCACCTCGATGAACAAACCTCCTGCCACCATTGATGCAACCGCTTTGAAGCGTTTACAGGAGTTTAACTATCCGGGGAATATACGTGAACTTGAAAACATGATTGAACGGGCAATTGTTGTCGGCGACGGCAAAAGAATCACACTGAAAGATCTCCCGTTGGAAAAAACCATTGTGAGCAGCTCAGCTGAAAGTCTGGATGATTTCGAAGCCTCGTTTATCCTTCAGATTCTGAATAAATACAGCTGGAACATTTCCCGGACCGCAAAAGCGCTAAAGGTGGACAGGGTTACATTATACCATAAAATCAAGAAGTACGATTTAAAACCCACAGATCAATAATAATAATAATAATAATAATAATAATAATTGGAGGTATTAATGAAACAAAAATCAATTGGTATATTAAGCCTGATTCTTATCTCCCTGGTTGTAAATTCAAATATTTATAGCCAGGTTATTGGATTGGTAGATGTGAAACATGCAGAACAGGTTATCACTGTCGGAGGTTCCAACGCCGATATTCCCGGTTTTACATCAGAAGCAATCCGGATTGCACTGGATGCTATCAGGACAAGGGGTGGCGGTATTGTGAAACTTAATCCTGGCACTTATAAAATCATTGGGCCTGTCCGTCTCTCAGACAATACTTCGTTGATCGGATCCGGCAAATCAACCATATTACAGAAATGTGATGGATTTAAAACCAGTTTTATTGTTGATGCTGATTGGGGAATGTTAAAAGCAGTGGTGAAAGATGCCAGTGGTTTTAAAAAGGGAATGGGTATCCAGTTATTTGATGATAAGCATAACCAGGGATGGGATGTTACTACAGCTGTGATAACAGATATTCAGGATAATGTAATTTATTTTGATAACAATACCAATGCTGACTATCTTTCTTCACTGAACGGTACAATTACAAACGGATGTTCGATTATCGAAGCGGTTGGTGTCGAGAATGTTAAAATTGCCGATCTCGTTGTTGAGGGCAATAAAAGCACAAACGACTATATCAATGGATGCCGTGGAGGTGGAATATATATCCACAAATCTAAAAACTGCCTCGTGGAGAATGTTCAGATGAATGAGTTCAGCGGAGATTCATTTAGCTGGCAGATTACTGAAAACATTACAGTAAAAGGATGTGAGGCCTCCAATGGAAACGGACTTGGATTTCATCCCGGAACAGGATCAGACCGTTCAATCGTCGAAAACTGCATCAGTCATAACAACAGGCTGGATGGAATCTTTTTATGCTGGCGGGTACAAAACGGGATTTTCAGAAATAATACAGTTTATGCAAACGGTGATAATGGAATTTCAATTGGACATAAAGATACCGATAATATTTTTGAAAATAACCATATTTACGAAAATGCCAACCACGGTGTTCTTTTCCGCAATGAAACGGAACAAAACAGCGGTCATCGCAATTCTTTTACCAAGAATACAATTGAAAATAACGGGATTAAGCGGGAGTCAGGCGGTTTCTATATAGGTGGAGAAACACATGACATCAACATAAGCAATAATATTATCCGCTCTGCCGGTAAAGGAAATCAATCAACAGCTATTATCGTTGGTAAAAAATCCTCGGAAATAGCTGCTGCTGGCAATAAGATATCAGGATCCAACGAGATTGTCCACGAAAAATAAACGGAAAGAGACCGGGTCAGATTTGGTTTCACTAATGCTATACGTGAAGATATTCATAAATGAATAATACGTAATGAATTTGCCGACTATTACCTTAATTTCCTTTGGGTATTTCGAGAATGATTTTCTCGGGATGATCGCCGAAGCGGTAAAACGTGAATTTCATTGTGAAGTAAATCTTAAAGAAGGTCATATTGACCTTAGTGAATTTTATGATCAGGCACGGAGACAATACAATGGAAATACCTTGCTGAAACAGGTCGACTCCATGTCTTTTCCCGATTCTATTAAAACAATGGGATTATTCAATGTAGATCTTTTTATTCCCATTCTTACTTTTATTTTCGGACAGGCCTTTCTAAACGGCCAGACGGGAATTGCCTCGCTTTACAGGTTAAGCAATGAGCGATATGGAATAACCGGTGATAACGAGTTTCTTCTCGATCGTTGCAAAAAGGAAGTTATCCATGAACTTGGCCACACCTTCGGATTAATACACTGCCATAACCCCACATGTGTGATGAGGTCCTCCACTTACGTTGAAGACATTGATCAAAAAAACCAGCATTTCTGCGATAATTGCCGGGCGGAGCTGGAAATGCAGCCGGAATTTCAGGTCTGACTTGTTTTCCCCACTTTCGCGAAAAGGGGAGAGTGTTCAAAATAATATATTATTCTAAAAATGAATGTATTAGCACTTACATTATTAGGATAACACATTTATTCGAAAGTTCTCCCCCTTAGGAAAAGGGGAACCAAGAGGGATTTGCATTTTGATGTCTTGCATTTATCTTGAAGTGAGAGCCTGACTTGTTCTCAATAGTGAAGGCCTGACTTGTTCAGGTCATGAAGGAGTCAGGCCTTCACTTACCACCATCATGTTCAGCTCCTGAAGAACCAGGCCCTCACTTTAATCCAGTTAAGTAACCTGCCCTTAGGTACCTGCAAGGGACAACCGGAATGCCGCCATTTCCTCACTGTTACGAACTACCACGACGTCGCCAACCAACACCGGGTG
>Ga0208789_1001031_pt1 | contig 18372 bp, 12 predicted proteins | sample Methanotroph_Enr_FD_187368 | JGI IMG/M metagenome (GOLD analysis project Ga0208789, IMG submission 187368) | Enriched soil microbial communities from Old Woman Creek wetland in Ohio, USA - Methanotroph_Enrichment_5 (SPAdes) (version 2) | ecosystem: Environmental > Terrestrial > Soil > Wetlands...
AACCATCATGACCCCAAATAAGAAATTCCTCCCCAAACCAACCCTCTTCGCAATTATAACCACCGCCATCATCGCCGGTTTCACAATACCGGTCAGTATTGCGCTAACGTCCGTACCTGCGCCAAGCCATATCATTAAAGGCACTGTTACTGACGCCGCGACAGGCAAACCAATTACCGGCGTAACCGTTGGCGACAACGCCGAATATAACAATGGCTCCTTTAAAACCACCACCGACGCCCAAGGCCGTTACGAATACAAAACGTGGTACGAGGAACACGCCGTCATCGCTTCCGCCGCGGGATATAAAACACAAACCAAAGGATTTCTTACAAAACTTCTCTCTTCACCCAAAAGTACCACGATAAATTTTGTCCTGCAAGCTTCAAACTCCCAACCCGAAATCCCCAACCAGCCCCCGGTGGCAATCGGGGATTTAGATTCCCAAGGCGAATTCACAAAAACCCTCCCCAATGGCATCACCGTCGAACTCCTCGGTATATGCAAAAACCCTAGTACGGGTAAACAGTGGTGGAGGCCAGATGGAAGTGTTATTGCACAGCTTCTTAGTGAAAGCCAAATACCTCCCGGGCCGCTGCCAAATGATAATCGCAGTATAGAAGCTGTTATTAGATATGAGGGATCGGAAGCCAATGATCCTGTGGCATTTAAATTGCAGGTGGCTGAGGGGTCTCCCGATTTGTCATGGCCAGCTTTGATGACGAATGTGAAAAACCTGCACGGTTTTACCTTGCAAGTTGATCCAGAAGTGGATAAGACAGATTTCAGTATAGGGATAGCAGCAGGCAAATGGGAGGAGGAAGCAAACACAGGTGTTCACGGGGGCAGTGCAAATACTAAAAGTGGAGTGCCGCTTGTTTTTCATGAAGCATATTCGAAAGAGGGAAAGACATATATTGACCTGACTTACGGGAATGCTGAATATGACATAAGGCTGCTTGCCCTAGATAACTCAAAAAAAGCCACGGCGAACTCAAATCGTAGTGGGGGCATAGAGAAAAATTTCGTGAGCTACAGATTTCAATTCGAAATTCCTCTTGATAATATAAAATCGTTTATTGTTCAAACCCGCCCATACGAATGGGTCGAATTCAAAAACGTCTCCCTCCACCCCAACCCGCAACCCGCAACTCGTAACTCGCAACAATCCTCCAATTATTCACAAAACATTGACGGGGTGAAACTATCCATCATCGGCATCGCTCCTCACCCCAGCAAAGATCAGCAGTGGTGGTCTCCCCTCGGCACAAAGATCGATCCGCCTTACACCGATTTCAACGTAAGCCTCAATGCCGATAATGCCTGCGAATTTGCGATCAAAATCCAGGACGTAAACGACCCGACTTTTGGCATAGTTTTCAATATTCCATCTATGGGCTCAAGCGGCAGTTCCTCAATTCGCCCATCCTCAAACTCCTGGCTATATCAGGCCGCCGCCGTCCTTCCGCAAAACCCATCCGCGACAGATATCAATATAGGTATCGCACAAGGCCCATGGACCACGGATTTTATAAATAAATCCTTCGGCAATTCAGCACAAGGCGAAGTCGCATGGACACACCCGGTTGAAACATCCGATGGCAAAACTTCCATCACCGTCACTGCAAAGCAGACCCCCAACCAGCTCCGCATTATCGCTCTTGACAAAAAAGATAATATCATCGAAGGCTCCGAAAGCGGTTCCGGCTTTTCCCCCGTCTTCACCCACATCTGCACCTTCCCTGTTAAATTGAGCAATATCAAAGAATTCCAAGTCCAGTCCCGGCCTTACAAATGGATCACCTTCAAAAACGTCTCCCTCCGCCCAAATAAAAATGAATCATCGCGCAGCGATTCCTCAATTAAAAACTCAAACCTCGCAACTCAAAACTCCGATACAAGCGTTTTCCAAATCGAAAATATTCGCTTCGAACCCATTCACCAGGGCAAAAACATCTTGTTCGTGGATGCCAAAAACATTACCAATTCCAATAAGCCCCTCTGGGTTAACATATACACCCGCTCGCCGGATTACGCCCCACAGGGCATGGGCTGGGGCACATCGTATTCACCTCAGCAATTTGGCCCCGGCCAGGCAAAGCTAATCCGTTTCGCATATAAGGTTCAGGGCCCAATCACTGATAAGACCTACATACGAATCAGGTGCTATGACGTAAATGACTCCAAGCAACAGGCCAAACCAATATTCGACCGAACCTATCAATCCCCGGAACTTGCAAAAGGCGATCCGCTCGCCCAATCGCAATCAGTCAGCCCGGCACACGCTAAGCAGGTGTATACTGTTTTCAACCAGCTCAAGAATCTCGTTCAAAGCGAAAATTACTCCAATGCATGCGATTATTTTACTGACGATTTTATGAAAGCCGAGCTCCAGGGCGACTGCAGCAAGTTTATCCGCCGCATGACCGAGCCGATGCTTTCACGCTGGAATTTCAGCCGCACCGATTTCCTCCAGCTCACCCCCGACTCAGTCACCCGCACAGACAATGGCACTTATATCCTTTGGGCACATACGCCGCAAAAGCAGGGTTGGCGACTGATGTTTGTTCCCGTCGATAACACCTTAAAACTCGACTGGATCGATTACACACCTGTTCTTGTTCACATGATGTATGCCGACCAGCAGCTTATAACCGAATCATCGCAGTACCTCGAAATCTTTTATAAACAGCTTCTCGCGCATCAGTTTGACCGGCATTTCCCGGCTGACATCAACGATATTGGATTAAGCAATATCGCACATAACTGGACTCGCGAAAACCTTGTTTACCTCGGAGCCGGAAAGTCCCCTTCGGATTCCCCTGCATCGATCATCGCTTATGACAAAAACCTCATCAAGCTGCTCGACGAAACCAATGTACTTTATAGCGATGGCACAATTAAACTGCTTGACTCCGACACCTTCAAAACCGCCCTACCCAACTCGCAACCCGAAACCCATAACCCGCAACAATCCTCCGATCCCGTCAAATCTTCTTCGGAATCTGCGCAATCTGCGTCAAAATCCCTGCCATCCGTAGCACAACTTATAGCCCAAATCCATCCTCCAATGGCTCAAGTCCCTGATCCAAGGATCGGCTATGAACTCAGGATTGTGGCCGAAGGGAACGATATTATTTATGCTGGAAATAAGATCACCGACGAGGAGCTCGATGCTGTGTGCGGCAAAATGCCCAAAAAAATTACTACTGTCGTAGTTGAATTTGATCCGGGTAAAGTGCCGCATTTTGATCCTGCATATGAAAAAGAGTTCCATAATTGGGCCGCTGCGCATCGTGCCTGGCAAGCGGCTGGACAATGTGTTACAAAATACAACCTATGGGGCTTAAATTCTTATGTAGGCCCGGATTTCTTAACACGCGGCCCAATCGCTATGTTTTTTAGAGAGCAGTTTTACACAGGCGACAATATCCCTGTAATTCTGCAATCTATTGAGGAGCATCCTATTTTAAAAGCTGATTATATTAAATTCACAAAGCAAGGCCAGAATCTTAAAGCCGTGCTAGAATCGGCCGTAACATCATATCCCAAAAAGAAATGGGACATCAGAATTAGCCTGACTTCTTTGAATAAGACGATCACATCTAATACTCGTCAATTTGAAAATTCAGGAACCGCACTTGGCCAAGCATCGACCCAAACCCAGCAAATTACATTCGATTTCGGCAGTGTTGATCTATCTGAAATAACTAATTTCAATATCACCCTCGCCGAAATTATCCCTCCCGCCCCCAACCCGCAACCCTAACCCAACCTTTTCTTCATTCGACGTTGAACGTTCAGCTCTTGCCTTCTTGTGATCTGTGACTTGTGATTGTGACTTCCTGTCTCCTGTCTCCTATCTTCTGTCTCCTGTCTTCTGACTTCTGTCTTCTGACTTCTGTTTTAAAGAATTTTTTTTTGATTTGCCAATATGCACTTCGTTAATATGAGACGAGCAAGTCGCGCCGAAATAAATAAGGGGGAATAAAATGACTGCAAAACGAAAACATGTTCCAAAACGGATACAAAGCAAATTGCCCAAGCACGCTGAGGACATTTTCGAAAAGGCCTACGACCAGGCCGAAAAACGCTACAAAGATCCGAGTAAAAGACGCTCCAAATCCGATAAGCCCGAAGAAGTCGCTGGTAAAGTCGCCTGGACTGCCGTAAAGAGCCAATACAAAAAGGATACAAACACCGGCCAGTGGAAGCCCAAAAAGGCCAGCACTAAAAAGACAAAAGCAAACAAATAAATATGCTGACTACTGACAATTGACCACTGACAATTTCCCCCTTGTGACCTGTGACCTCTTCGCTTTCCCGCCTAAACCCTAAACTCTAAACGCTGAACCCTCCACAAATTAACCACCGCCCAATTTTCCTCAAATAATCATTAATCACTAATCAATTATCGATTAAATACCTCCTCTCACCCCACCCGCCACCTACCTTCTGTCTCCCGTCTCCTTCACTCCTGTCTCCCCCCAAACCATACCGCGCCCATACCGCGCTCCACCGTCGCGCAACGTTTTTTTGATTACTGGTAAATATCCACAATCCCCCAAATCCCCCCGAAAAACCGCCCCCATACGCCCCAAACCGCCATTTCCCTCAATTTTGAACTTTTAACTTTGAACTTTTAATTTTTTTCCTACCCCCCCAAAACCCCAACTTGCGCCATCAAGTCGATTCCACCTTTTCCACAACAATATCCCGCGGCAATTGCCCCCCCGCATCCTCATCCACAAGCCACGTTATCTTATCCATTACAGGCCAAAGCGCATGTATCGGCCACGTTATCACGTCCGGCTCAGAATCAAACACCTGCTCCAGTATCGGCGCCTTCTCTGCCCCGGTTACCATTATCAGAATATCCCTCGCTTCCTTCATCACATGGCTCGTCAGCGTCACCCTGCTATGCCGCTCATCAGTAAAGTACGCCGGCGCAACAAGCCGCTGTGTCTCAAACATCGCCGCCGACCCCGCAAATAGCGACCCCGTATGCCCATCCGGCCCCATCCCTAGCACGATCAGATCAAACACCGGCACCTCCCCAACCCCTATTCCGAACACTTCACGGAGTTCCTTTTCGTAATCCGCCGCCGAAATACCCGCCTCCGGCAGTTCCGTCTTGATCCTGTGAACATTGGCCGGCGGAATATCTATTTTATTTAAAAATAGTTCCTTAGCCCCCTTATAATTGTTCTCTTCATTATCTACCGGCACAAATCTCTCATCAACCCAGAAAACATGTGTCCGGCCCCACTCGATCTCCTCCGCCTTAGGCGAACTGCCCAGCTTCTTAAAGAATCTCAACGGCGTTTTGCCACCGCTTATTGCGAACATAAAGCTGCCCTTCTTCTTGATCGATTCCTGAGCTTTGGCGAAGAAAATTTCCATCGCCTTCTCGGCTACGGCTTCTGCGTCCGCGGATTTAATTATCTTTGGTCTAGTTTTCATATCAAAACCTCCCCGAATACCCGCAATTATGCTTAATAACCCCGACCATTGCCAGTGTTTTTACAACAAAAACCTTCAAACATCACTGCGCCTTGAACATGTAACCCACCATGGCTAATTAGATTTGTATTTTGCCGCCCGATTCATTAGAATCTTAACTCTTTATGGCTAAATTAAATCAAACAAAACAGATAGCGTTCTTATCCGGAAACGAGGCGATCGCACAGGGAGCCTGGGAAGCAGGCCTTAAAGTCGCCGCCGCCTACCCCGGCACGCCTTCAACAGAGATCCTCGAAACCCTCGCCGCTCGTCATAAGGATATAGACGCCCAGTGGTCCGTAAACGAAAAGGTAGCCTACGAAGTCGCCCTCGGCGCAGCAATCGGAGGGGTACGCTCTCTCTTTGCCTGCAAACACGTCGGCCTCAATGTCGCAATGGACCCGCTCATGACCTCCTCCTACACAGGCATTAAAGGCGGCTTCGTGGTGATCGTAGCCGATGATCCGGGCCTCCACTCCTCCCAGAATGAGCAAGACAGCCGTTGGGTGGCGATCTTCTCCAAATTGCCGATGCTCGAACCATCCAGCCCCTCGGAAGCTTACGAATATACCAAGCTTGCATACGAGATTTCCGAGGCATTCGACACCCCTGTTATGCTGCGATCGACAAGCCGTGTTTCACACACTAAGGAAGACCTCGAAACAGGATCACGAATTGAACCAGCACCCGCCGGTGAACTTACCCCGGATATCGCCAAATATGTCATGGTCCCCAAGAATGCTTATGCAAAGCACATCCTCATAGAAGAACGCCTGCGCAAGCTCGCTGCCCTGGCCGAAAAAAGCAAGCTCAACCGCATTGAAATGGGCGACAAGAAGATCGGCTTTATAACCAGCGGCGTAAGCTATAATTATCTTAAAGAAGCATTCCCCAACGCGTCATTTCTGAAGCTTGGGATGATATACCCCTTCTGCGATAAGAAAATCGCCCAGTTCGCCAAATCTGTCAAGCAGCTTTTCGTGGTTGAAGAGCTTGACCCGTTTATCGCCACGCATATTAAATCGCTTGGCATAAAGGTAGTCACAAAGCACCCCAGCTTCGACATCGGCGAATTGCGTCCCGAATACATGGCCGGCCTCGTCGCCGGCAAAAGGAAAAAGGAAGTCCCCGCGACAACCCGCAAGCCGGTATTATGCAGAGGCTGCCCCCACCGATTTGTATTCAATACCCTTCGCAAGCTCAAATTCTTCGTCACAGGCGACATCGGCTGCTATACCCTTGCTGCCACCCCGCCCATGGCCACGCTCCACACCTGCGTCTGCATGGGAGCCGGAATTACGCTGCATGAAGGTATTCGCCGCGCCCAGCCAGGCAAAAAAATCGCCGGCGTCATCGGCGACAGTACTTTCGTCGCTGCCGGCATCACCGGCCTTATAAATGCTGTATATAACAAGGTTAAAGGCATCATCGTCATACTCGATAATTCCACAACCGCAATGACCGGCGGCCAGAATCACCCCGCAACAGGCAAAACAATCAAGGAAGACCCCACAAAGAAGCTGATCCTTGAAGATCTCGTAAAAGCCTGCGGCGTCGATAACGTCGATGTCGTCGTACCCTATAAACTCGATGAACTTGAAAACCTGCTCAAAAAGCGTATGGATGAAGACGCTCTGTCGGTCATCATCACTCGCTCACCTTGCCGACTTATCGAAAAGAAATATGATTCGGCCCCGATCTATGAACGTGAAAAATGCAAGGCCTGCGGCGTCTGCCTCCGAATCGACTGCCCTGCCATCCACAAGCAGCCCGACGGCACCATCGAGATCGATCAATTCTGCGCAGGCTGTAAATTATGCGTCGCCGTTTGCCCGTTTGGAGCTTTAAAGCCACATGACAAAGCAACTGAAACAAAATAGTAAGCAAAAACAGTCAAACTGGAACATCCTTTTCGCCGGCACAGGCGGCCAGGGTGTCCTAACCGCTTCGGAAGTCGCCGGGTACGCAGCCGTATTCGATGGCTACCATGTAAAAAAATCAGAAGTACACGGCATGGCCCAGCGCGGCGGTTCCGTCGAATCACACCTCCGCTTCGGCGATGGGGTCTTCTCACCTCTTATCACAAAAGGCGCTGTCGATTTCCTCGTTTCATTCCATAAAGACGAACGCGACCGCATGAAGGATTTCCTGAAAAAAGGCGGCACAGACCTTATAGACGCTCTTGAAGAAGCAAAGGCCAGCGTCTCCGATCCCAAATTCGTAAACACCTACCTCCTCGGCGTCCTCTCCTCGTACCTGCCCATCACCGAGCAAAGCTGGATGAAAGCCCTCGAAAAAGCATTCGGCCAAAAACGCCTCGACGAAAACAAAGCCGTTTTCTCCCAAGGCCGCACCCGCAAGCAGAAACTGTAAACACCGGTGATTATTACCAACTTTGATTGAAATTAGATCAAGATACTAGTAATTATGAATTCTTAAACATGCAGACCTTATATACTACACTTGCATGGTTCCGCTTGCCCCGCCAAGGTTATCCAGATCGAGATCATCGAGCGATGCCAGCACATCATCGTTATTCTGCCACGCACCCGCCACATCCACAGGACACCCATCTATTTGAATCACAAACGTAAGCGGCCCGACCTGCAGTGTATCTCCAGCTTTTACAAGCACTTCCTGTTCGACCTTTTGGCCATTTACAAACGTGCCGTTACTGGAATTAAGATCGCGTATCTTTAGCGTACCGGAATTAAGTTCAAGCTCACAATGACGCCTGGAAACCTCTTTAAGCGGAATGTGCAAATCGCAATCAGCTCTTCGACCAATTATGGTTATAGCTGCCGGCATGCGGAAATCTCTGCGATCCCCGTTTTTCTTAAGCAGGACAAGATTTATATCCATGCTCCGTCCTCCATTGTGATAATCCAGTATACTTCTATATCCGATGAATTCAATCAAAAACCGCGTTGGCACACCCCAAAACGCCACCTTGCAATTTATCCACACCTCCACCTATTCTACCGGCCATATTTCCTTCAAAACATGCGGCAATGTGCTTTTTAAATCATTAATCGCCCCCGGGCTCATGTGGTTTTCGAGCACTCTAAAAACCCCGATGCACGCCCGCTGGGGATTCACATCCCGCGGCCGGAGTTCCTTGTCCACCTTTTCGTAGAACAACTCCAGGTTGCGAATCTTTTCCGGTTTGTCGGATGGGTCCCATCCCTCGTAATACACCCCCCTCAGCAACATCGGCAGCTGTGCCCCGAACTCTACCGCGTCATCAATCCGCATCCTGTCCCGCAAAGCATGCAGAACCGCGCGAATTGCATGATATGCAAGTTCTTCATCATCTGTGCTAAGTTCCGCCATAAGATCTTTAAGCCATTGCTTTGTCGTGACTAATGATTGATCGAACGACCGCAGGCCTGTCATACCCATTGTAGTCCCCTTTCAGTGCGAAAAGTTCTCCCAGTATTTCGGTCTTGAATGAAAATCGTAAAGCCTGTTCTCAAACTCGCGTGAAACGGCAAGATCAGGGTCATATTCGGGGCTTTGTTTGATATCCACTGCAGCAAGATCGGCGTAAAATATTTCTTCATCCCAACTTGCGCGCCGGAGCCAGTCCGGGGCGATAAGCACCTTGCGACCATTAAATAACCTGTGCATAGCCACTACAAAATACCGCACAGCCCAGACATCATCGTCAATTATGCAATCACTTACATACCCAGCCTGGTCATCAGTGCCGCGAACCTCACAGCCAGCCAGAAGCCTTGTCGATCGCAGGTGTTGATCATATTTTTTTACCGCAGCGCCGGCTCCAGATGGCGCATTTTGCTGTTGCATTTCCAGCGGACTAGGGTAAACGCCTCCGCCAGGCGCAAAAGTAACCGGCGACATGGGCCAGTACGGGTCCCACCCATAATATCCGTAAAGCATTTCCTCATGCTGGCGGTAAATGGGCCTGTCGGTATCAATATCGGGACTGTTCTTAACCTGTTCACATGTAATGTTGACATTGAAAAGCTCGGTAGAATTATTAGGATAGCCCAGCAGATGAGGGGCGAGGAGAACTTTGCGGCCAAACAGCCAACTTCCAGTCTCCACTACAAGATAGCGTATCCGCCAGTTCTGGTCATCAAAGAGGAATTCAAAAACTTTGCCTATAACTCCATCAGTGGCATGGATCGACCAGCCATATAACTGTTTTGCGCTTCTGAGCATAGGTCCCCCCACTTATAATTTGCCCAATAATATGTCTAATCATAGTATACATCCAGCCGGTTGCATTCGGTCGGCGTAGGTACATTGGTCTTGCAGCCGCCTAACATAGTCCCTGTTAAAAGCCCCAGAAGAACCATTATGATTAACTTTTTCATTTGGCACCCCCTTGACTAAATTGCTGCTAATAATTATACGACAATGTCAAGCGGGTCTGCACTAATTTTGCCGCACTGTTGCAAAAAATGCCTGCCGGGTGTAACTTAAAAGAATTAATTATTTGTATAGAGAAGGTATATGATGATCAAAGCAGTAGTATTCGACCTTGATGGAACGCTCATTGATTCGCTCGAAGACCTGGCCGAGAGCATGAATTCAGCACTTGTTGCGAACGGACTTCCCGCTCATCCTATTAAAGATTATAAGCTCATGATCGGCGACGGGTTGACTAACCTTGCAAAACGAGCTGCCGGCTCTGATAATGCCGCGGTCTATGAGCCGGTACTTGCTAAAATGCGCGAAATTTACAAAAAAAATGCCACAAATAAAACTGCTATATATAAAGGCATCACTCAAGTAGTAAACAAACTCAAAGCCGATGGTATCAAATTAGCGGTGCTTACCAACAAGCTTGAGCCCTTTGCACTGAGCCTGGTGGACTATTTCTTTGAAAAGGATACATTTGACTTCGTTAAAGGAGCCACACTCGCTTCAAACGTCAAGCCCGATCCAGCCGGTATGCTGGAATTACTCCAGCAGTTGGACGTTAAACCCGCCGAAACTATACTCATTGGCGACAGCGGAGTAGATATGCAGGTAGCAGATTCTGTCGGAGCATTCGGAGTGGGTGCTGCATGGGGGTTTAGACCCCGTCAAGAGCTTGAAAGAAACCGTGCCAAAGCTATAATCGATACCCCTGAGCAGTTGCTTGCAGTTCTAGAACAAGCTAGTCGCCAATAGCCCTAAAATCGTATTGCAAAGCCGATAGTTTTGCCTATAATGCCTTCTTTAATTAGCCAAAAGCCTTTTATCAGGGAAATTTATTGGAGCAAATAAAGATGGCAGTCGCACAAGCGGGAATTGATCTTTTCGGCGCCACGTTGCCGAGCGTAAACGAAATAGAAAAACTTTCACATTATGTAAATTCAAGCGAACGGATCAGGCTCGATTTCAGGAAAACGCTGGAAAATCAGCTTGCAAAGGGCGACAACGTCGCTTCGGGTATTGGTTATTTCATTATCGGCAAAAACGACCAAGCTATCGAAAAACTTGAAAAAGCTAAAGATTGCCAGCAGAAATCTTTTTTACTTGCCTATGCTCTAAGGCACGCCGGCAGGTATGATGAAGCACTAGCCAGTCTTGATAAAGCAAAAAGCCAGCAAGGCGACATACAGAAGATAGCACTTGAACGTATTGCGACACTTCGACATGCGGGCAAATTTGAAGAAGCCGCAAAGGAACTTAAGGGAATAAGCAATTTTCAAAAAGTAAGTGCTGAGTATCATTACCAGGCTGCGCGTCTTTATGAGGCTACCGGCAACTATGAAGCTTCGATGGAAAACTTCCAAGAGGCAATTGAGATAAATCCAAGCCATCACAAGGCCCTGTTTCACCTTGCCTATGCATGCGACCTGAGGGGCGATGAAGAAGCGGCAATAGATTATTACAGGCAAGTTGTGCAGCAAAGCCCTATGTATGTGAGTGCACTGCTGAATCTGGCTGTTCTATACGAAGACCACGGCGAATACGAAAAAGCCGCCAGATGCGTTGAAAAAGTGCTTGATGCTCATCCCAATCACGCCAGAGCACTTCTCTACGAAAAAGATATCGACAGTTCCAAGACAATGTACTTTGACGAGGAGCGAGCGCACAAGCTTGACAAACGTAACCAGATACTGGAAATACCGATCAGTGATTTCGAGCTTTCTGTAAGAAGCCGAAACTGCCTGCGTAAAATGAACATCCGCACGATAGGCGACCTGCTCAAGACCACAGAAGCCGAGTTGCTTTCTTACAAGAATTTCGGCGAAACAAGCCTGGCGGAAATAAAAGGTATTCTCAATTCAAAGAATCTAAGGCTGGGAATGGCACTGGAAGACAAGTCTCTTCTACAGCAAAAGCCGGTGCAGGATCCTTCACACGATAACGTGCTGAATAAAACGGTTGATGAATTTGAAATGAGCGTCAGGGCCAAAAAGTGCCTCCAAAAGCTCAGTATTCACACCATCAGTGAGCTTGTAAGTCATAGTGAAGCCGAGTTGCTGGGCTGCAAAAATTTCGGCGTAACAAGCCTTAACGAGATCAAGCAGAGATTGACCAACGTGGGGCTGTCACTTAAAAAAGTTGACTAGTCCATGCTGAGTTGTTTAAAAGCAAGATGATACAAGCGGGCCCATCCAAAGGGCCCGTGTTGCTATAAGGAAAAGGCAAAGAATGCTCAATAGCCGCATAGAAAATGGGGCAAGGGGTCTGATATCAGGGGTTGCGGCACTGGTTTGCGCCATGTTGGCTTTAGCTATAAGTGGCTGTCGGGAAAAGACCATCATAGCGCCCCCGGTCGGCGTTGAGGAAAAAACGGAAGACTACTGGGTTCGGGTGCTGCTGGCCAACAACGTCAAGAACTGTTCGGTGCGGCCGGAAAGCTCCTATTCGATACTTAATTCTGATACAAACACGCTTATCGGCAGATACACTAAAAGTTACACGCCGGTAACCATTTCAACCAAAGGCGGTTTCCTGCTTATCGGCAATATGCCCATAAAAGCCTCAAAAATAACTATCGTCACCGACCAGCCATTCGTGTTTTATTTGAATGACAAAGGTTACCGCGGCGAAGTGCAGATAATCTGTAATACAGATGGTTCGATAGATGCTGTCAACCGGGTGCCGATGGAAACTTATCTTGCCGGCGTGGTAGGCTCTGAAATGCCGAGTTACTGGGAACCCCAGGCTCTAAAGGCACAGGCAATAGCAAGCAGGACATATTGCCTCTATGTAAAACAAACAAGCGGGCGATACCGCCATTATGATGTTAGCAAAACGCAAGCAAGCCAGGTATACCAGGGGCTTGAGGCCGAATCGCCCCGCGTGTGGCAAGCGGTAAATGAAACAACTGGCGTGGTGCTTTACGCGAAAAATGATGATGGCGAGACTGCGTTGATGCCGGCATATTTCAGCGCTCTTTGCGGCGGCAAGACAGAATCGGCGAAAAAAGTATTTGGAAATGGATGGCAATCTCTAGCGGGCGGGCCATGCCCGTATTGCATTAAAACTGCAAAAAAGGATATGTACTTCTGGCCGACAGTGCAATTTGACAAGAAATTCGTACAGGCTCAGCTTATCGCCAAATATCCGTCGCTTGCGGGATTAGGGGATATTGTCGCAATAATGATCGCAGAACGATCTGAACTGGGCCAGTGTACACGACTGATCCGTATTAGGCTCATAGGCGCCAACGGAAAAGGTGAGTCTATCAGGGCAGAAGATTTACGGCTGGCGATCGATCCGACTGGTCAAAAGATCAAAAGCACAATGTGCCAAGTGAATGATAATGGCAAGGGCTTTGTTTTCACTCAGGGCCGAGGATTTGGTCACGGAGTCGGCTTATGCCAATACGGCGCACTTGAAATGGCGCGAGAAGGTAAGACGTATCGCCAAATTCTTGATTTTTATTATCCAGGATCATTTCAGAAAAAGCTTTATTGAACAAATTACGTCTGAGAGGCTAATAAACCTTACCATGACATTTTCCTTAAAAGCATGCGATAAAAATTCCCAAGCTCGAAGAGGCGAACTAAAAACCGCTCACGGCGTTATTCAAACCCCGGTTTTTATGCCGGTGGGCACGCGGGGAGCAGTAAAGGGTATTTTGCCCCAGCATCTGGGCGAATCGGGGTCGAGCATTATACTTGCAAATACCTATCATATGCTGCTTAGGCCTGGATCAGATGTTGTAGAACGGCTGGGTGGTCTGCATAAGCTTATGGCTTGGAACGGGCCAATACTGACCGATAGCGGCGGATACCAGGTATTTTCATTGAGCAGCCTTAATCGTATTGGCGATGACGGGGTTGAGTTTCAGAGCCATCTCGACGGAGCAAGGATATATTTAGACGCGAAAGTCGCCACCAGAGTGCAGAATCAGCTTGGTGCGGACATTATCATGGCTTTTGATGAATGCACTCCTTACCCGTGCGACAAACTCAAACTCGAGCGAGCGGTAGAAAGAACAATAAGATGGGCGGGGATATGTAAAGAGTCACATTCCCGGGTTGATCAACTGCTTTTTGCGATAGTTCAGGGCGGGGTCGACATGGATCTTCGCAGCTTCTGCGCACGCGAACTGGTGGGCATGGATTTTCCCGGTTACGCGATTGGCGGCCTGAGTGTGGGGGAGGGCCATGAAAACATGGTAAACACTATCCGTCACACTGCCCCCCTGCTTCCGGCTGACAAACCTCGCTATCTCATGGGAGTGGGCATGCCGCAGGATATCCTGGCAGCGATCCTGTGTGGTGTCGATATGTTCGATTGCGTACTTCCGACCCGAAACGGCAGAAATGGATATGCGTTCACCTTTAACGGTCCCATGCGGCTTCGCAATAGCAAATATATTGAAGATACCGATCCGCTTGAACAGGGTTGTACCTGTTACTGCTGCCGAAATTTTACACGGGCGGCTGTGCGGCATTTTTGCATTGTGGGCGAGATGCTAGGCCCTATATTATTATCGATTCACAATATTCATTATTATCATCGCATGCTTGCTTTGGCCCGTGGGCACATCGAACAAGGCGATTTTGGGGTGTGGGCAAGGGCTGAAATCGAAAGATACCTGCAAAGCGGGTATAATCAGGCACTCAAAGTCGAAAATGAACAGTAATCTTGAAAAAAATGATTTAACTAGCGGCATATTTGCTGTATAGTTACACGCTTTACTCCGGCAAAATGATAACCTTAAATGTTTATACAGAAGGGACTTGAAATGAACAGTGCATGGATGTTGGCTGAGGTATCACCAAACACCCCCCCTACCATCAAGAGCGAACCGGCTGGGCAGCAAAACACAGCCGTAACAGCCGCAGACGGCAACACTGCGGTACCAGTAACCCAACAGCCGCCAAAGAGCAACCCAATGTACACGTTTATCATGTTCGCTGTGCTCTTTGTTTTAATGTATTTCATGCTCTTCAGGGGCCCCAAAAAGCAGCGAGCACAGCAACAGAAAATGATCTCATCCTTGAAGAAAAATGACAGGGTACGCACGATCGGCGGAATATTCGGCACCGTTATAGATGTAAAGGATGACGAGGTAACACTCAAAGTAGATGAGTCGAATAATACAAAGATACGCGTGGCGCCCGAAGCGATAAGCAGAGTACTCACCGACGACAAGAAACAGGAATAAAAACCAAGACCGTATATAAATACGTCCGATTTAAGGAATCTGTATGGACAGGAATCTGCTCTGGAAGTTAGTTCTTATTGTTGCCCTGGTTTTAGTTGCTTTTGTGGAACTTTACCCGCCTTCAAAGACCTTGATCCCCGGCCTTGATTTGGCAGGCGGAACAAGCTTCGTATATGAACTCGATACTCAGGGTTTAAAGCCTGATGAACAAAGAGGACTAGCCGAGAAAACGATCGAAGTCTTGAGAAAGCGTATCGATCCCACAAACACAAAGAACCTGATATGGCGAAGTCTCGGCAATAACAGACTCGAAATACAGGTGCCGCTGGCCAGCAAGGAAGCACGAGAGAGGCGAGCCGATTACGAGGCGGCACTGGCAGCCATACAGGCCAACAATGTGAATCTGACAGCTATTATGCGATCGCTGGAAAAACCTGCCCAGGCCCGGTCCGCTGATTTTCAAAAATATGCGGGCGGTTCCAAAGACCGGCTTGAAATACTTAATTCACTCGCCAGTGCTTATGATCAAAGGAAAGCTCTTGCCGCGCAGCGGAACGAACTGGCGAGTAAACTTTCCGAGATGAAAAAGCAGCTTGAGACTGCCGGCATTACAGCTTCTAGCATAGACCGCAGCTTCAACGAATGGCAAAAACTTTCTGCCGGTGATCTCGCGAAGAAGATCGACGAACTCGTCGGCGATAAAAAAGAGAACGCCAAGCTAGTAAACGAATATTACCAGACATATAGCCAGTGGGCCAAGGTCGTCAACGGTCTTACAGACCCACAGCAGGGCGCAAACGCAAAATTCACCGCAGCTATTAATTCGCTGGATAAGATCAATATCAATATAGATCAGCTGCTGTCAGTTCTTGAAATGCCCGCAAACTCGCAGAAACGTACTGAAGCTCTGGGTGAAATGAAAGCCAGCTTTGCTGACAAGGCGGAAAAAATAGACCAGCTTACAGTTGCCTTCGGCAAGTATAGCCAGCTTCGAGGCAGGCTTGACGATCCCGAAGACCTCAGACGCATGCTTAAAGGTTCCGGCGTACTTGAATTCCGCATTCTTCCCAAAATCGGCGACGGCAGAACCAACCAGGACGAGATGCAGATTTATCAGGAAGCCCTCAAGAACAAGGGGCCAAAGCAGGCATCTGACGATAAATATGTCTGGGTGGCAATCGAGAATATGGACGAATGGCACAACAGCCAGGTCGTAATGGGTGAATTCGCCAATAAAAATTATGTTCTAGCGTCCAACAAACCTTCCGAGACAATGCTCCATTCCGCTTCAAGGACATGGAGACTTACAGGTGCTCGTCCAACATCCGACGACATGGGACGCATGGCTATTGGATTTACGTTTGACGAGGTGGGCGGCAATTTATTTTATAACCTTACAAAAGCCAATCTCTCCAGACCTCTTGCGATATTGCTCGATAACGTGGCCCTTTCGGCTCCGAATATCAATTCAGCTATTAGAACAAACGGAATAATCGAAGGTTCGTTTACCCGGCTCCAGGTTGAAGATATGGTCAACAAGCTCAATGCCGGTTCGCTCCCAGCAAGACTCATCGAGCCTCCGCTTTCGATCAAGAGCATCGGCCCGTCCATCGGAGCCGAGAACCGCGACGCGGGCATTAAGGCAGGTATAATAGGCCTTGGAGCGGTACTTGTCTTTATGGTGATTTATTACTCACGCTCTGGATTTATTGCCGATATGGCTCTGGTTATGAACTTGGTATTCACCCTGGCCATAATGGCTCTTAGCCGGGCAACATTTACCCTCCCCGGTATTGCCGGTATTATCCTTACGATCGGCATGGCCGTCGACGCCAACGTTCTGATCCATGAGCGTATTCGCGAAGAGCAGGAAAAAGGATCGTCACTGCGAGTGGCTATCAAAAATGGTTACGACCGGGCATTCCTTACGATTTTTGATTCGAACTTAACAACCATCCTCTCCGCTGTTGTGCTTTATCTTGTAGCGAGCGAGGAACTCAAAGGATTTGCTATAACTCTTATACTCGGTCTTGCATCTAGCATGTTTACCGCGGTTTTTGTAACAAGGGTATGCTTTGAAATACTGCTCGACAGAAAGATACTTCGCGACAAGCTGAGCATGATGAGAGTGATCGGTGTGCCTAAATTCGATTGGATGAAGGCCAGGCCGGTATTCCTGACCATTTCTACGATCATGGTCATGTTGAGCGTATACGCGTTTTTCAGCCGCGACATGAGCAAGTATGATATCGAGTTCACCGGCGGCACCAGCGCACAGATCAATCTCAAGCCCGGCGTAGACATGGATCGCAATCAGGTTGAGAAACTTATTCAGCGGGTCGGTGGTGAAATGGGTTCTTCAGGCCTTGCAGCTGCCAAGGTTACCAGTATCGGCACAAGCAATCGCCAGTATGAAATAACTACTACAGCGACCAACAAGACATCTGTAGTGGTTACGTTCGCAACACCGGGGCAAACTGCTGATTCCCTAAAGGCCCAGATCGAAAAAGTTGAGCCGCAGTTCAATGGGCAGTTAAATAATCTTGACGTAAAACAGGATCCTAAAAACCCGGCCAGGTTTGATGTAACAACCAGCCAGATCAATAAGGGTCTTATCAGTGACATTTTGGCCGCAGCTACTAAGGGTCAAAATGCCTCCATAAGTACGCCGCAGGTCAATGAGGTAGTCCAGAACGCTCTTGCAAAGGCGTTTGGTGATGTCATAGAGACACAGCGTAATCTTGGCCCGTCAGTCGTTTCCGTAGCACCTGTTACAACGGAACTCACCGCCTCTAATCCCGAGTTGGCCAATTATGTAAACGGTGTTGCGATAACTGTAAAGCTTACAGATGCCGCTTCGATCAGTGAAATCGAGACTCGTCTTAAGTATCTTCGATTTAAGCCCCAGGCTCAGGATTATCAATGGTACGAACACGAGATACTTTCTGGCGATTTCAAGCAGGTCGATCCAAATGCATCGATCAATCAATTCGTATATGTAAGCGCTCTGCCGGAAGCAGGTTTCAGGCAGATAAGCCCGGAAGAACAGAATATTTTCATCAACAGCGAGCGTTCAAAGGTCGTCTCTGCTGCAGCAATGGAATCCTCCCTGCCCCGGATGACGCAGATAGATCCGTCACTCGGATCGCAGGCACAGGTACGCGGACTTGTCGCGATCATTCTTTCCTTCTTCGCGATAATCGTATACGTCTGGGTGCGTTTCGGAGCGTCACGTTATGGTTTTGCCGGTGTTCTGGCATTGGTTCATGACGTGATTA
>Ga0208789_1001032_pt1 | contig 18363 bp, 18 predicted proteins | sample Methanotroph_Enr_FD_187368 | JGI IMG/M metagenome (GOLD analysis project Ga0208789, IMG submission 187368) | Enriched soil microbial communities from Old Woman Creek wetland in Ohio, USA - Methanotroph_Enrichment_5 (SPAdes) (version 2) | ecosystem: Environmental > Terrestrial > Soil > Wetlands...
AAGGGCGGCGCGGATCTCGTGATCTGGAAGGTCCGGCGGGTGGCCACGGGCCAGGACCTGCCCGACGAGCTGCCCCTGGGGCGCAACAGCGTGAACGCCTGGGCCAAGGACGGCTCCGGGTTCTACTACACCCGCTACCCCCTGCCGAAGGACCGCAGCGCCCTCACCGGCGTCTTCCGGAACCAGCTGCTCCTCTTCCACCAGCTGGGGACGCCCCTGGAACAGGACCGGGTGGTCTACGAGCGACCGGACCATCCCGACTGGGGCTTCCGCGCCCACGTCACTGACGATGGCGCCTGGCTGGTGATCGCCCAGAACGAGGGCACGGGCCAGCGGCGGCGCATCTTCCTCCAGGATCTCCGGAAGCCCGGCGCCAAGGTCGAGCCCTGGCTGGACGGCTTCGATGCGGCCTACCAGGTCGTCGGCAACGACCGGGACACCTTCTACGTCTTCACCGACCACGACGCGCCCCGGGGCCGGCTGGTCGCCATCCGGAAGGGCCATCCCGAGGCGAAGGACTGGCACGAGCTCATCCCCCAGGCCAAGGGCCAGGACGTGCTCGCCGGCGTGAACCTGGTGGCCAACCGCTTCGCGGCCACCTGGCGGGTGGACGCCCTCCAGCGGGTGCGGCTCTACGACCTGAAGGGCAGGTTCCAGCGCGAGATCGCCCTCCCGGGCGTGGGCACCCTGGCCGGCTTCGGCGGGCGCCGGAAGGACCGCGAGACCTTCTACAGCTTCACCAGCTACAACCTCCTCCCCACGCTCTACCGCTACGACTTCGCCACCGGGAAGCGCAGCGTGTTCCGCCAGCCCAAGGTGGCCTTCGACCCCGCCCGCTTCGAGGTGAAGGAGGCCTTCTACACCAGCAAGGACGGCACCCGCGTCCCCCTCTTCCTGTCCTACCGGAAGGGACTGAAGCTGGATGGCCAGAACCCCACGCTGCTCTACGGCTACGGCGGCTTCAACATCCCCGCCGCCCCGTCCTTCAGCGCCCCGAGCCTGGCCTGGATGGAGATGGGCGGCATCTACGCCCAGGCGGCCCTCCGCGGCGGCAGCGAGTACGGCAAGGCCTGGCACGACGCCGGCCGCCTGGCGCAGAAGCAGAACGTCTTCGACGACTTCATCGCCGCGGCCGAGTGGCTCATCCGCGAGAAGTACACGAGCACCCCGAAGCTGGCCATCATGGGCGGCTCCAACGGCGGCCTGCTGGTGGGCGCCTGCATGACCCAGCGGCCGGACCTCTTCGGCGCCTGCCTGCCCATGGTCGGCGTCATGGACATGCTGCGGTACCACACCTTCACCATCGGCTGGATGTGGAAGAGCGACTACGACATGTCCAGCGATCCCGCGGGCTTCAAGCGGCTCATGGCCTACAGCCCCCTGCAGAACCTGAAGCCCGGCGTCGCCTACCCGCCCACCCTGGTCACCACCGGCGACCATGACGACCGCGTGGTGCCCGCCCACAGCCACAAGTTCATCGCCACCCTCCAGGCCGACCAGGCCGGCCCCGCCCCCGTCCTCACCCGCATCGAGACCATGGGCGGCCACGGCGCCGGCAAGCCCACCGGCAAGGTGCTCGCCGAGCGCGCCGACCAGTGGGCCTTCCTCCTGAAGAACCTGCACATGACCCTCCCCCCCGACTTCGGGAAAGAGCCCCAGCCTTGATTCCGGCCGCCCTCCCAGGCACACTGGAGAGCCAGCGCCAACTTAGCTCAGCTGGTAGAGCAGCTGATTCGTAATCAGCAGGTCGCAGGTTCGAATCCTGTAGTTGGCTCCAGAAGAGAAGACCCCCTGAAACCTAGTGTTGACGGGGGTTTCCCTTATGTCCGAGTGGCTTGTCGAAGAGCATTTCCGACCCCTGCCAGGGTGGATTTATGCCTGAATTTTACTGCTGATTCAGGCGTAAGGAGGTGCAAAGGTGCAAAGAAGGTGCAAAGGGGAAGGGCTCTGGGCAACCAAGGAGACCACTACTCCTTCGTGCTGAGGCCCGCAGGGCGGGCTCAGCGAGTGAAGCTTGATGAGCATGGCGTCCCTGGGGCTCCGGAGCAGCATCTTGTCCTAGAAGGCTGATGCTGAAGGGTGGGATTCCCATACTTGGCTTTCGAAAGATCCGCCACTTCGTCTTGAAGTGAATCTTTCAAAGTTTGACAGACGGAATAGAGGTGCAACTCAAGGAATGGGGCACCCGGGGCAGGGGTTCACCGCGCCATTGCTAGCATTCCGGGGGACCAGGGGCGGTCTATCTAGATTCCGAGGTCAGCATCATCCGCTGCGGCCCGCTTCGCGGGCGCAGCAATCACTGTGGGGATTCCCCGATTAAAGGGAACATTTGGAGGACTATTCCTATTTTGGAATATTCCATGAGTTCAGAAATGGAGAGACGCAGGGTGTGCCTGAGAGACGCAGGAGGTGCCTGTCTGTGATCACTGTAGAATCGGACGCCTCTTCCATTCCAAAATTAGCTACGAAGCTTCAGTAATCGGTATTCAACTCAGTGAGAAATCCTGCGGGAGCAGTATGAAAGTTTTCTATTCCTGGCAGTCCAATCTTCCAAATTCGTGCAACAGGGGGCTCATCGAGAATGCGCTTCAGGATGCCGCAAGCCGAATTCGGCAAGACGAAACACTAGAGGTTGAGCCGGTAATTGAACGCGACACCCAGGGTGTCCCCGGTTCACCTGATATTGCCGCGACCATCTTCCGAAAGATTGACGAATCAACCGTCTTTGTCGGAGATGTATCGACGATAAATCGCGATTACGCCGGGCGAAAAACACCAAACCCAAATGTGCTCGTTGAGCTGGGTTACGCGAAGAAGTCTCTTGGAATCGAGCGAGTGCTAACAGTAATGAATACACATTTTGGTCCAATTTCAGATCTTCCGTTTGATTTGGCTGGAAGACGAGTAATTGCATACTCGAATGATCCGGATATACCGGATCGGGCAAGCACGAAACGAGAACTGGCTTCAAAATTCGAGGAAGCTCTTCGGCACATCATTAGGAGTATGGATGTGGCTGAGAGTCCAGGTTTAGCAAATGAACCATCCCTGGCACGGAATGCGGTCACGGCTATCGAAGGGGCGGCTCCAAATCGAATAGCCGAAGTCCGTCGATTCATGACCCAGTTTGTTGAATCGATTCGTGGGTCTGCGCCAGACCTAAGAGTTGAGCCTCAAGAAGCGAATTCAAGGTTACTGGAAGCGATACCTCTAACCCTGGATGCTGCGGCTTCATTTGCTACAGTCGCTAACGCGGTTGCTTTGTCCGGGGACCTCGATACCTGTGAAGAGTTATGTAGAGGGTTGGAGCGCCTACTTGAGGGCTATAACCTTCCTAGGGGATTCTCTGGGGCATTTCAAAGTCACTGGTTTGATTACTACAGATTCGTGGGACACGAGGCTTTCACCATGTTGACTGCAGCCCTACTCCACGAAAAACAGTGGAACCTCCTTCGGCATATAATTCAACGGGACTTTATCGTCCCGAATCCATATGACATGCGGCAAAGGTCGAACTCATTTGTAATGTTCTCAGAGTATGTCCGACTTCCGATGCGCAGAACGGATGGTGATCGAACCATCTCAATGCATGCAGAACTACTGAGAGAGAGACATTCCGAAGGCGCAATGTCCACATTCTGCCCGTTGGATTTATTCTGTGCGGGAGACTATTTCCTCGCGTTGCGTTCATTGGTGGCACCAGAGGCGTTACCGCTAGGGGAGAAATATTGGAAACCTTGGAGCCTAATGTTTTTAGATGACACCCCTCGCTTCATTCTTGAGGCTAACCGCCAATTAGATGCGGTGATTCTAGCAGCGATCTTTGGTATCACAGATTTGACAACCCTTCGTGAAAGACTCACAGAACGAACGCCTCGCCTCAATGGAATGTATGGAACTGCCTATTGGGAAGGACCAAACATTTACTTGGGCGGTATTGGCGAAGATCAAGCCTAGGCGATATTGGTGATTGGGTGAATATTGATAATATTTTTCTTTCAATAGCCAGTCGATAGCAAGAACTAAGAGAATTCCTTACCTTGTTCAAATGCCTCAAACCATGACTCGTCAACTGCGCCTGACCTGAGGATCTGGGGCACAGTCTCAAGCTGACTCATCATTTCCTGGACAGTCTGTTTGAACTCCTGGGGGATCTCGCGAGTCTTCATCCACCTACGAACGAGTGACTGGACCTTCCTGCGCCGGATGCTCGGGGCAGCTTCAATATCCAACACCTCATCCAGCACTTGAACAGCCTTCTCCTCCTCTAGAAGTGCAAGAGCCTCCTCTGCGAAGCATCTTTCTATGACCTCTGGCGGGAGCTTTCCACTCTCAAGCGCCTGTCGGGATGGTTGGAGGTGGTGCCGCCAAACAATCGCGTCCAGAACGGTCCCGGTATCAATGCCCAGTGCGGCTGCACGCTGCCGGAGGAACTGATCCACTTCTGGTGAGATCGTGCAGTTGAGAGTTGTCCATTCACGGTAGGGGCGGGGCATGGGGGCTCCGGTTCGACTTGTTTGTTAATCCATAATAACAGGATAAACAAATATTCACTCCTTCCTGAATGGAAAACGGGATGAATCTCGGCAGGGTGAACGGAAATCGGGGGAGGGGAAGTGTGAATTCACACTTTCACGATGGGGCTAAATGGGTCAGTTATCGCCAAGAAGTAGCCACTTGACAGCATTTAGCGACCATGTTAGACTTGTTTTCGTGGAGCATCCTGCCCATCCGTTCTGCTGCTTCAGGCAAACCGATGAGGGCAACGAACTCACCCCGGAACCACCTTCAAAGCGGCTGTAGTGCCGCTAGAAGTGAACGGGGGTCGTTCCCACCAGGGTGCCCGCCTGCGCCTCTTGCAGTGCCCTAGACGCAAGAGGATCTTTGACAATCTACGAAATACACAATCCCTACGCCCTTCGCATGAAGGGCATTTTCGTCCGTTGAGAAATTATCTAATCACGCAGTGAGTAGCTACCACGGCGCGGTGATGCCTTCACCTCACATCTGCGGAGGTAAAGGTAAGTGGAGTGCTCGTCACCTGGTGCACTAGGGGACACCTCCTACCTAAGCAGAACAATCCAACAACAACACGAGCCTCTTACAAAAGCTGAGGCGAGCCGGAGGACTATATGAATAAGAACAAGAAGCAGGGCGGGAGAATCAAGAAGGTGGGCTGGGTTGGGTATTCCGGAACCATCTCTGGTGAGGTGCGAGAAGCCATTTCCCTGATCTCAGCATTTCAAAATAGGAGGGATTCAGGCGAGATCGTAGATGAGCTTTTGCGCAAAGCCGGGATTTTGGACCTTCTCGACACTCTTCTGCATGAGCGTCTAGCCCAGCAAGCTTCCAGGGCTAAGAAGAAGGTATTTGACGAGTGGTTGAGCACGAACCCGGAGTATCACCGCATTTTCGCAGAGTGCGTATTCGAGGAGCTAGAACGGACCCATAAGATTTGCAGTTTCGAGGCTGCGCTTAAGACCCGTGGTTACTTCCCTGAATTCGAGGAAGTAGATGCATGGCGTCACAGGAAGGTGATCCCCTTCGAATACCACCAGGGGATTCGCCTCTACCTCGGACGCACGGGCTGGGATGCACGGCTTGAGTCATTCACTAGATCTCTGTCCTCATCCAACGATAGAAGTATCACTCGGCTTGCGACTGGGACGACCGATTCCCCGATGTTCTGAGGAAGGATTACAAGCCCCTATTGATAGCCAAGTAGCCGACCGCCTGTCCTGTGACTGTCACATCGGTCGATGCAGTCGGTTACTTGGTGCTGGAGGGAGAGAGCATCTCATGGCGGGCTCTCTCAGCAGTGCTAATCACTCCTCAACCCAAGAAAGACAGCAGGCGTCGAGCCCGATAGCGCCTTGATTTCCTTTCACCTAATTAACCACTGCCCTCAAGGGCTTGAGCATTTTGTGAGGTTATTTCCAATGATCACCATGACTATCGATGAGATTAGCGCAAGGGATATGCGAAAAATTGCAATCCATGAATGTGGACATGCGCAAATAGCCCGCCATTTTGGAATGTGGGCGCAATCCGACATCTGGCGAACCGAAACTGCCAACCCCTATGAAGAAAGGATGTGGACCGGCAGCACTCGTTACCAAGCGATCAATCGAACACCTCTGAGGCATCGCCAAATTGCCATCGCCGGAATCGTAGCTGAACTCATGGATGCCCCAGACTTTGAGGTCGAGAGCCTTGAAGAGTTTTTCACTGTTTCATTTGAGTGCGATGAATGGTCTCTCACTGATCGTGAGGGAGCCATTGGTTGGACCCTTACCGACCTCCGATCCGTCTATTCCATTCTCCGCAGGAACTGGAAGGCAATCGAAAAGGAAGTCGAATTCCTGATTAGCAAGGTGGCTTGACCTTCTGCACTCCCCGCCTTTGCTGCCCTCCCACTGTTGGGAGGCGGCATGAAGGGGCTGGGAAGATACGCTCCGATTTTGTGGGCAATTGCGGCGACAGGTTCTCCGGCTTTCTACGGGTGGTAACCAAATCAATGAGCGCATTCCACCACCCTCCCCCCACTCACACCTCCGTTGATCAAGCGATCACAGGGCGTGCTTCCTCACCAGCGTGCGACATCACTCCTGAGAGTCCTTCCGCCCTGTGCTGGCGCACGGGCTCACACCCATCTGGACCTTGGATTGGAGGCGTGACGACCCCCCTCTTTATGGGGGCGAAGCTCCCTGACTCAATCGCAGCCTCTGGCGGAGAGGGAGGCGGGGGGGAACATGAATAAGAATAGGGATAACGAGGTCTACCTGGAAGGGCTGGCTACCTTCGGTGTGGTCTTCACTCAGATCTTCCCCGGCACCAAACGCACCACCCGCACCTGGGATCGCTTCGAGGACCTGCACGATAAGCGCAGCGGCTCTCGTCTAGACCTTGCGCATGAGTGGCTACGCCAGGGCTATGGCGTGGGCTACCTGCTGAGGGGTGGTCTTTCTGCTGTGGATGCCGATGACCACACCACGGTGCAGAGGATCGCCGCCTTCGAGGACAGCGATGGCTACCTCTGTTTCCCGAAGGTCGTCACCCCCAGCGGCGGCATCCACGCCCACTTCCAGCACCCGCCCACCCTTGATCTCACGCGAGTGAAAAATCACATCTGCCATCCGGTGGAAGACGGGGTGAAGGTCCCGTGGGACTTCAAATTGAACACCCGCACCATGCTGATGGCTCCCGGCACCGTCATGCCCAAGGGCGTCTACCAGGCGGGCATCTGGCTGCCACCCCCCATCCTGGACATTCGGGATCTCGCACCAGAACTGGAGATCTTCAAACCCGAGGGCAAGCCCTTCCTCATTGATCAGCGCCCCCATCAGGCTCGCGTCATTAGGGCGATGTCCTATCTCAAACACAGAGCCCCCGTCAGCATCGAGGGTCAGAGACGCCGGAAAGCCCTTCGTGCCGTCGCTGAGCATCTGGTTGTGGATCTGGACCTGGACCCCAGCCTCGCCTTCCATCTCATGACGGAAACCAAACCAGGCAAGGACAGGCAGGGGAACCCGGTGGTCCATGTCGCCTGGAACGAGCGATGCCTGAACGCCGCAGGCAAGCCCGCCCCCTGGTCTGACGATGCCCTTTGGCAAGCCTTGGAGGATGCCGTGGACGCCGTGCCAATCCATGGGGTGCTGCTGCACCAGGCAGCCGAGGAGAAGGAATTCGCCCGCTGGGGCTGTGCCGCATTCATCGACATGCTGACCTACCTTCCCGAACCGAAAGGGGACATCCAGATCACGAAGGACGCCCTGTTTGGCGAGTTCCTGACTTTCTCCGGCGTGAAGGAGGAAGCGTTCGAGAAGTGCGAGCTTGGCATTGAGATCAACCACGCCATCGCCCAGGGGCGGCTGCCCTTCCTGGAAGACGCTCGCACCAGCTCGGAACGCTTCTACCGGGGCATGGACAAGCACACCCTCCGCATCGCCATGGACACCTACGAGCAACGGCAGAAAGCCCACGCCCCAGCCTCCTGAACACCCCAGCACCCAAGCACACAGGCACGCACATGCGTGAAAAAGGTGGGTGGTAAGCAATCAATGAACGCGTTCACCCCCTCGACCGCCATGCGGCGGCGGCTTCTCACTCACCCGAACACCCGCATCGATGGCGCGGGCTTCCCTCATCCACAGCCCTACCCGACAGGGCAACCCTTTAACGGAATACATCATGTCTCTCACCGTGCCCGAAACTGGGCGTATCACCCTGACCCTCAAAGCCGACACCATCAAGGCGCTGCGGCTGCTGGCACTCCTGAAAGGCGAAAGCCAGAACGATGTGGCGGAAACCCTGCTTATCGCTGGCGGGCTCCACAACGCCGTGGACTGTCAGTGGAACGCAGGAAAGCTCGCAGAAGTCCCCGTAAGCGTCCCTGAGCCTCCAGTAGCTCCCTTGACCATCCCTGTGTTTCAGGCGGCTCCCGTGCCTCCTTCACCCCTTCAGAAGCCCTCAGCGGCACCGGCAGCGCCTTCCCCTACTTCTCAGCCTCCTTGCCTCGTCACGCCCCAGACAGCCCCCGTCCAGGTCAAGCCTGCGCCGATGTCGGAAGTCAAAAAGGTTGTGCCTGATGAGGAGGTCAGCCCCTACATGAAAGATTGAGAAGGTGCCTGGAAGGGCTTCCGAATAGGTCCACCACCAGGCAAGCAGTGGCTCTATCACCATTCCGTGCAGGCAGCCGCTGGATCTCACGATAGGAATACCGTCATCGCCCCCACTCACACGGGGGCTTTCTGCGTCTAGGCACGCATTCACATGGGTGACATTCTGCGCAGGAAGCCCAGCACCCGAGCGGCATTCAGCACTACGGCACCCGCGCACCAGTTCACGCCGTTGAGGCTTCTTCATGCCTCACACACGCACCCAGGCACACACCGTAATTCAACTCAGCACCCATTCCTCATGAAATGAACCAAGCCCTATTATTTTAAGATTCTAATTCGATGTGATCAATTTTATTAGAGTCATGTAAATGGACTACTCTTCATCCCAAGATTTACCATGCTGAGTCGGTGATCAAAGTTTTCAGCAATTAAAATGTTAAACCCTCTGGTGACAAATGAAGCTGCAATGTTCTGAGAGTTCCCTGAATAGTGACCAATCGAAATTAAAGTAGGAGGGAGTTGAGAATTAATAATAATATGAGGGTTCAGGTATTCTGGCTTTATTTCATGAACTATTCCGATAAATTGAGCCAACAGCATTGGATATATTACTAGTTTTTTTGCCTCGGCAAACGAATGCAGGTGATGATTATCTATGCAAATCCAAGGCACAGTTCCCGGGGCTGAAGGAACGCTTCCCAATTCAGCCACACCAACATCCACACAATACACGCCTTGGTCATGGGCACTTCTTACCGTCAAATTCATGTGTAATTCAAAGTGTCTACTTCCATTGGAAACCAGAATGTGTGAGAAGTTCCAAGGAAATCCTCTTGTGCCAACTTTCGCAATAAAGTCTGTTTTGCCAACGGGATTGACAACAGAAATAGAGTATCCAAGTGATTTAAAATGTTCTGCCGTCCCCACTATTGAACCGAGTTCAAGTAGCTTCGACTGGCTACTCCCAAGCTGGAAAAAGGCATGCGAGTGATTTTTGATTACGGTCTTTATGGCGGTATGAATGGCATTGATATTCATGATAAGTCGGCTTTTACTAATGCTAAATAGCTCATGGAGAGTAATTCTTTAGCGCCATTTTTATAAAGTGCTGATTCAATCGCCAAACTAAGGCGGTGTAGATTTCTAAAAAAATCACCTTCACGGGAATAATCACTACCGCCGAATTTGATTTTCCCATCATTATGTTTACTTAACAGGGAAGTCGCACTTTTAAGAACCCACTGATTACTCGTAATCAACGCATCCAATTTTTTAATTCCAGCCAAATAAATAATTTTATCAGCCTTTTCCTTGTCATATCGGACCTCCGCCTCTATGAAAATACCCGGTAGAGCGGATCTTACGGACTCCGCGTATGAAATCACCTGCTCGCGTAGCGCCCACGGTAATTCTTCGAGAGTTTCGTGTAGCAGTTGAATACTCATTGGATGCTCTTGAACCTTTGAAGAGGATTCAATTGAAGCATGTCACCATGCCCCACCTGACTCACTAAGAAGTGCGCGAGATCGTGAATCTTCGGAAGAAGAATGTGAGCCCGAGTAGAGCAAGGACTCCTTGACTCATTGCAAACCAGCAAGAACCTACAAGAACAGAACGAACCAAACAGGTCGGAACCATGATGTGAAGGAGGGCAAGGAGACCAGGGAAGAGCCAAGCCCATGTGGATCTCACAATAAAGCGGACCATCTGCCTTCCAGAATTGCTGTCCACCGATTCTTTGCCTCTCTCGTGAGCACTCAAGGTAGCGATGAGGGCGAGAGCTGCCATTCCGAACCCGCTCATGGTCCCGAAGGCACCAAATGCAGAAAGCTCCCACCCACCCTTAGCCCTAACCCAGGCGTCTATGACGGGACTGCCAATTCGGAATTGCCAGATCCCAAGGGCAACCCCGCCGACGCCCCCAACGCAAAGAAACAGCCCCGGTATGAGGTTGATAACCCAATTCAGAAGCTGCTGCCTCCCATAGTTAGTCATCAAGACCCTCAATTGGTGCGTTACCGAAGGTGCCTACCGAAGAAAACCCCAAGTTCAGTCCGCTTGGCTTCGAATGCATTCCGGATTTCTTCCCACATCGCGCCGGAATCAACGCTTTTTGCATTCGGGGCAGATCGCGCGATTGTCTTGGACACATGCTGGATTGCTGCATCTTCGAGGGGTAACTCTAGACCATCCTCGAAGGTGATCCAGACATTGACCGGTATTTCCGATGCCTCCCTAGACCGCTTGAGAAGGGGAATGAAGCGCTTTAAGACATGCAGGGCATGTCCCCTAGTCGCCTTTACTGACCATTCGAACTCCTCGATTCCCTTAATACCGCCAAGGACGAACATTCCTGCCATCTTTCCATCTTGCTCCAAGGCGCGAACAGCATCCGGGTCCTCGGTTCTTACTCTCACTTTCTTGATCAGGTTTGAGTTTTGCAGGCGCTCAAGGGCTTGTGCCGACATGAGAGGGTCTATTTTGACCCTGAACTTGCTCGAAGCTTTCTCATTAAGGAAGTCTTCCATCGCAGTGCTTCTAGGACCTTGCTGGCTGCGTTCCAATACCATCAGCCCAGCAGGGTTCTTCGGTGCTCCGGAAATCTCAGGGAACTTGCTCAGGTCCCACCAGACAAAATGAGATGGGTATCTGAGCGGATGTCCGTCTGTCTCCAACGGCGCGGAAGATTGCCCGTCACCGACCAGCGGGAAGTCATCATGCTTATCCAACCAAAACTGTCCTTGAAGAGACTTGTCCTTCAATCGATGGCAGAGGATTCCCTGAGACCGACTCTCATCTTCCAGCTCGCGCTGCCAGTCGGCTTTGGAAACAACAGCGTCCAGGTGCTCCATGAGCCTTCCCGGTGCCACAAGCTGGTCCTTCCCTTTGCTCCCAACCTCCCACACCTCGGTCGAGTAGAAGTGAATCCTGCGCTTCAATCCCTTGTTCGCCATTCCTGATCCTCTCGGTATCGGACTGCGGATGTAGGTCGGTCCTTCCAGATCTCATGCTTCCCCCTTGCAAAGAAGCATCGGTGTGGAGATCCGTCATGAGTGCAGCGGATCTATTCAGACGATCCAAGTTGGGATATGAGCAAGTCCAATGGCTTCCAATTGAGTAAGATGTATCGATTCTGAAGCTATGCGGCTGCGGTAATAGCTGGCACTTGCTTGGGCATCATCAAGGCTGTCGATAATGAAAAATCCTGTATTTGAAGAGCCAATAAAATAGTTGTTGGCTCGGGAATGGGCGAGGAGCCCGTGCTGAAAATCCTGCATAGCCATGACGATAGACGGACTAAGGGCTTTGATATGAGCGTCAATTGCCTTCCAAGGTTTAGCATTGGCTTTCCCGACTGCGTTATTGATTAAAAAATCTAGGATTTCGGTGTCCTCTGCTCCAAGCACACCGCTCACAAGGACAGCTTGGGCATTTGGGAGTAACGACATGGAACCTCCGTTCGATTGGGTTTAGAGCCTGACCCATTAAATAGGGCTGGCTCCACTCCGTCCACCAAAACCACCCGAACGGTGGTTTATACACCGACGAACGGTAGGATCACCATGCCTCGCTTGCCGCTCAGCAGCATCAACCAGGAACGACCTTGGGAAGCCACATTGCAGCCCACGTCTCACACCAATTTTTCATTGCTAGCTGTTTACAACCGGATCCCTCAGAGTCTGCTGGTCAGGAGCAGCATCGTCTGGATCTGAATCGAGCACCTTTAGGCAATCCGGAATGTATTTCTGGTATTTGGCATTGAGAAGTTTAATTCCTGAAGCGACATCGGCTCCCTTGCCAAGATTTTCCTTGAAGAGTTCAAGCCGTGATCTGCTTGCCTGAATGATTTCTGCCCAAGTGGCAAGCCCGACCCTGTAAGTTTCCTTATCCATGAAAAACCCGACAGGTTTATCAGTTTGTGTCAGGGATTCTGCTGCGTCTGGGGTGATTTCATTCGAGACTGCGATGAAGGTCCAAGTGGTGTTCTTGAAATCAATCTGTTCATCGCGAACCAATGCAAGTGCATACGCCTCGATCTGGTTCTTGATGTCCAAATTGATCTTCTGTGAAGGGCGCTTCAGTTCGACAACCAAATACTCCTTCTTGTTCCGACCATAGGCAGGAATTTCACGAGCCACCATCAAGTCGATTCGACCATCACTTCCGTCATCCAGTAGCACCTTTGGAGACTTTTCCTTCTTCTTTCCCTTAGTTCTCTTCTCCTCTGGACGAAGCAAGTGCATGTGTTTTTTCAGCAAATTGGTGAGGTTGACCTCACTGTCCGAAAGGTAGAACTCTTCTCCAAAGATCCATGTCTCGGTTTCAAGGATTCGATGTAGCTGACTACGCTCCTGAAGGGTTTGCTTCGACTCTGGATCGAACAGTAACTTCTCCAGCCCGGACAAAAAGGAGAGGCGATCAGAAACGACCTTGGCAGCCTCAATAATCGCTGGGAACGAGTTCTTCTCTAACAGTTCAGCTAAATCCTTCTGTCGTTCTTTGGGGAGTCCAAGCACCTCTATTAGAATCTTCTTAAGGGCAGGAGGATTCTCCTCAAGGGTTGTCTTCAGCATCAGGAGAGTGAATTTCTGGTCCTTGAGACTTCCTTGGCGAAAACTGTCTAGATATTCGTGAACATTAATGGCGCAGATATCAAAGACTTCCCGGTGAGCCTTCTCTAGCTGGTTCTCTGGGTCCCGTGAATATGGGTATATCCCGTCTTCCTTCCATTGCTGAACGATACTGCTTCCGCTTGCAGCCTTGCGCTCCCGAAAATATCCCCGCAAACCGCTTCGTGCATGTTCAAGCAAGTGCCTTAGCCCTTCGGTATGCTCCTCAAGCTCAAGAAGGTTTTCCTTGTGGAGTTCACCGATATAGGCAGCCCGAAGGTAGGCAGTAAAATTGAACTCTGCTCCAGGACGAACCCCAGCATCAACCTCGTGCAAGGTCATTCCTCGTTCATCACAGAGGCGAATCCTTCGCTCTTTCTTGTTGGTCGTCCACTCAAATACTTCCAAGAGAGCAGAGCCTATTCTCCCATCACCCAACGGGATGTCCAACAACGGGATTTCCTTGTGAGCCTTCTGAACCCGAGAAGGATCAACTCTGTGCCCTCTGAAGAGGACTTTCACCCCAGGGTTATCTCTTAGGTAAATTGCGAACTGCTCACTAAGGTGATCAAGCGCTGAACCATCTTCGCTAAGCCCACCAAGATTCTCCGCGTGAGTGTGAATCCTGACGGTGGTGCCAGTGGATGCGCCTATTACCTCCTTCAGTGCTCCGATATTGAAAGCTTTTAGGTTCCCGCGCTTGCCAGTGATTGTGTATTCGAACTGCTTCCCGTCCTTTTCAAATGTCGTATCCCAGACGACTGTCTCCCCTAAAGCGAATGCCTTGAATCGTCCTTTACCATCTCTGCCATGCAGGTTGCGCCCTTTTCGCCGGGTCTTCACAAGCCCCTTTTTCCAGGAACCACCAAGCTTCCCGAATGCAGCGTTAGCTTCTGCGAGAGGGAGCCCGTCCCCGTTGTCTGACACCTGGATTCTCTCAATCCCCGAAAGATCGTTCTCCTCAACCGATACTTCGACCTTGTCCGCGTCTGCATCGAGTGCATTCCAGATCAGCTCGGCAAGTGCATTGATTGGTTTTGACTTTGCGATTGAATCTAGATGATCAGCCTGGGCTTCAACCTGAATCTGCCGGGCTTGCTCTAGGGCACCAGTGTTCATCATGACCTCGGGTCTCGATCAGGCTGCTTCGATACTGGATCTTGAGGTTCTACCTCGACCCTGGTCAAGGAAGGTTTCCAATGAGCCATTCGGTTGGAGCAGGTCGGAGTAGCGCTATGAGGTCTTCCTTAGCCGCTTCAGGTGACAACCATGCGTCCCAGGACTCGGGACCAAGCAGAGCAGGCATCCGGTGGTGGAGTTCTGAGATCACCTCATTTGGTTCAGTCGTAATCATGGTGCAGCTGTGGATCTCCTTCTCAGTTCCGTGCCAGTCATCGTATAGACCAGCAGCCACCACCATCTCCTCAGGATTGCTGTTGGTGAAGAAAACCTTCTTTTCGTAGAAGCCCTCCATGACCAGAAGGCACCTCTTGGACTTGAATGCACCGCGCCAGCTTGGTTTCGTAGTCAGTTCATCTGCCCTGGCATTCCAAGTGCTGACTCCCTTCCAGCGAGGTAGATCCTCTTCCTTGACCCATGAGGGAATGAGCTTCCAACTCCTGCCCTCAGCTAGCCATTCGCCAGCATCCAGGCGAACTACCGGCATCAGGTCAGTCGGGCGAATTCGAGGATTGGGGGGCAGGTCTGGTAGCGCCCTCCCCAGTCCCTTCTTCACCCGTTCGTTGATGATCCCTTTGAGGATCCTGATTGCTGCCTGGGTGCACACGCGAGATCTCCAGGTCTTCTTTGTTGGCAGGGGTATGCATCAACAGGGTATGGCGAACCTTGTAAGCGTAGTCGGAGTTCTCACCCACTAAGCGCCGGGATGCCTCTTTGAGGACCTGGACCATCTGCTCGACCTCATTCAGCAGTCTCCAGGCATCCTCCTGAATTGGGGTGAATGGCTTGCCGAGTTTCCAGTGGTGGTGCGACAGCCGCCCACGAAGCCGAATCCGGATGTCGTAGAAAATGCCAGCGTCCTTGTGCATCACGCACCCTCAAGGAGCCCCGGTAAGGCGGTTGCGTTGTATGGGGCTGGGCTTGGAACACGCTTCTCTAGGAAGCCTTCAATCTCCTCCAGCCATGCCTCAGAAGGGTGATGGACGCCCTTTAGGAGCCGCAGAGCCTCTTCGAGGTCGTTTAGGGTCTGAGTGGTGATGGTCTGGTGGATTGAGGTCGTCATCCGGCGATTTCGCAGGTAGTCCCTGAGGGCTTGCCGACTCTCCGGGGTGGTGTGGGCTTGGACATCCATGGGCACCTCCTGGACTATTCAGGATGGCGAACAAAAGGCGAAAGTCAAGCCGCCCCGATGCGCTCAAGCGACCTCGGGTGACGCCACTCCACAGCGCCAGCCGAGGCAATTCTATTCCTCTCTGTAGTTGCCAAGGATTCAGCCTGGATGCCCCAAGAGGCAGTCCAGTGGTTGAGGTAGGGCAATGCCCATCCCCTAAGGCTTCGGACAGGTCTTTTGGTGCAGAGGATCTAGGATGCTTCTGCGCTGAGGCAGTCTGCATAGGGACATCAGGAAGGGTCAACGGCGTTTGAACTCGAAAGCGGCATAGACAGTGGTCCTTCTCTTCTTCCCCTCCCCCGTCACTTCAACAAACGCCATCTCTTTGAAGCCAAGCTGCCTCATCTCTTTCATGCGTCCCTCGTTGCGGAGGTAGGAATCTACGACCTCTGTGTTCCAGGGACCACCGTAAGAAACAACCACAAGCCTAGCTTTCGACTTCCCATCTGCTACGAAAAAAATGGTTCGACGTTCTTCCTTCGCCGTGACAGTTTCATCCTCTGCATATTTAACCCGTTCCTTTGCGCGATCCTGCTCATAGGTGCTCGGCGGAGCGGCGCACAGACTGAGGGTCATGAGACAGGCAGCAAGAGCCTTCATCGAAAATCTCCATAAGCATTGATGCCGCCTGAGCCGCGTTGGATCAGAGGCGCGATGGTCACTTCATACGGTTCAACTTCAACCTCACGAGCCCCGCTAGGACCTTGGCACGGGACATCGCCCGAACCCCGGCAAGGGAATCCTTGATGCCTTCAATCTTCTGAAGGGTCTCCTTCAGCACCCGCCCATTGGCATTGCAGATCGCTTCCATGGGCTTGCGATTCTTCCTCGCTTCCATGAACTGAAGGGAAGCAGTGAGAAGGCTTCGAAGGTCGCCGTCGAACTCGACGGCAGCCTCCTCAAAGAAGCGGCTGATGCCGTAATGCTGTAACTGCCGGTAGAGACTTTCAGGCACGGAAAGGCTGACGAAATACTTCGGCGGCTTCAGGAATGACAGCCGGAAGTCTTTGAGGTCATCGGGCAGGGGAGGGTATTCATCCTCAATCGATTTCCCCTCCAGAAGGCTGCGGAGCGGGTCAACCTCACCCGTCTTGCACAGGGGATCCGAAGGCGCTGGAATAGGCTGGGGTTGGCGTTTGCGAGTCATCTCTTTGCCAGCCTAGACGATTCCAAATGGCAATAGATGCAAAACATACGCAACAGCCAATGCAATCCAACATCCAACAGATCTAGATGTCCAACAGTGTTTCTTACAGAGTTCATTACCTCGTTCTTTACACCTGAATTCACCTTCCCCCTGGCTTCTGGCTTTGCTGCCAACATGCGCGCAGCTTTGCTCTCTTGAACGAATCACTTTCGGCGTGTTGGTCATCTCATCCCCTCACGCCAACCCGAGTTTTTGAGCAATCAAATCCTGAGCTTTCCGCTTCGATTCAAGTGTTTGTTCGATATACAACATGGTGGTAGTTACTGATTTATGACCCATCATTGCTTGTAGATCTGGAAGTGGTGTGCCCGAAATCGCGTGCATTGTAGCGAATGACGCCCTTAGCCGGTGTTGGCTTATGCCATTCAGCCCAAGGTGCTTGCAGACCCTTTTCAGCGGCATCCGGGCGAATTGTGCGCAGCGTTGAGCCCCATCATCCGCTGGGAACACCCACTCACTCTCTCCCTGTGGAAGATTATTGAAGATGGCTTCCCACAACCAGGAGGGAACTGGAAGGACACGGGCTTCCTTTCCCTTTGCCTTTCCAACTGTGTAAGTCCGAAGTTCTGTGTCGAACCACTCCCAACGCATCCCAAGCACTTCTGAGGCTCGCATTCCGAGCCCGATCATGACCCGGAGGATGACTCGCACCTGAGGGTTCTGAACCCGCTCATCAACCTTCGCCAGGAACTCCTGGACGCGTGAGGCGGGGATGACAGCGCGAGGTTTCTTCTGAATTCGAAGAGGCTTCACTTTGAAAGGAAGCTTCTCTAGGTGCCCGTTAGCGACTGCGAAATTCCATAGGAGGCTTACGATCCGACCTATGTGGTTTGCAGTGGCAGGACTCCTATTCGCGTTAAGCACCTTGGTTCGGAGGGCAAGGACAACGGGAGTGCCTACCTGATCAATTGGGATGTCACCAAAGGAAGGTAACAGCCAAGTCTTGGCTACTCTACCCACCGATCTCAGATGGGCAGCGCTGGATACTGCGCTATGGCTTTCACACCATTCTTTGACTAGCTCAGAGACGGTCGGAACCTTCGGGGGGGTCGTTGAATCTTTGAAAGATTGATTCAGACCCAGAACGGTCGCTTCACGATCCAGGACTTCCCTAGCCTCTGCCTTCTTTAGGGAAAGGACTTTTTTGGCAAGCACAAGATCTTTTGTCTGCGTGTTCCCTTTGAACTGCCTGCCATCGAGGCGAAAGCAGTAGTAATAGAACCCGGTTTGATATTTCCCGAGTCCGTTCTTGAAGGTGGTTGCCATGCCTGCTCCCGAGAAGGGGCAGGGGGTGGAAATGGCACGGCGAGCACAGGGACAAGGAAAGGCTTTGCACCTGCTTTTGCACCTTTTGGGATGGTGTAAAGACAGGGAACTAGCAGTAAGTCGAACAGCGCCAACTTAGCTCAGCTGGTAGAGCAGCTGATTCGTAATCAGCAGGTCGCAGGTTCGAATCCTGTAGTTGGCTCCAGTGAAAAGGCCCCCGCTCGCGGGGGCCTTTTCACTGGAGTGAATCCCTGCGGGATTCGAACCTGCGAGTGGACTTCGGAGGCGTGCCTTGATGGCACGCCGGAG
>Ga0208789_1001034_pt1 | contig 18352 bp, 17 predicted proteins | sample Methanotroph_Enr_FD_187368 | JGI IMG/M metagenome (GOLD analysis project Ga0208789, IMG submission 187368) | Enriched soil microbial communities from Old Woman Creek wetland in Ohio, USA - Methanotroph_Enrichment_5 (SPAdes) (version 2) | ecosystem: Environmental > Terrestrial > Soil > Wetlands...
TCTCGGAACAGGCTTCGTGGTTATTTATCATCGCGCCGTACATTATCTTTTCGGCAACGGTGCTGGCTGCGACCGTCGTGCCGTTGATTGCCGTTGATTTGCCGACTTCGGCCAGCGCCGACGTGATAGTGATGGTGGGTTTTTTTGCTTTCGCCCGGTTCTTTCTGGCGCTGGCCGGCTTGGACATCGGCACCGCATTCGGCGGCATGGGTTCTTCGCGGGAAATGACTATTTCATCGCTGGCGGAACCTGCGATGTTGATGGCGATCTTTACCCTGACTATGACCGCATCAACGACTAATTTATCGTTTGCCATCTCCCATGTGCTTAATGAAGGCTTAGTTTTGCGGCCTTCGTTTGTGTTTGCGTTAGCTGCCTTGGTATTGGTCGCTATCGCAGAAACCGGGCGCATTCCCGTGGATAACCCGGCGACGCATCTGGAGCTGACCATGATTCATGAGGCGATGATTCTTGAATACAGCGGCCGTCACTTGGCGCTGATTGAATGGGCGAGTCAATTAAAACTGATGTTGTACGGCGTGCTGATTGCCAATATTTTCCTTCCCTGGGGTATCGCCGAAACTTTTGGCGTTAAAGCGCTAGGCTACGGCTTGCTGGCTATTATGAGCAAGCTTGCGGCGTTAGCGGTTATTCTGGCGATAGCGGAAACGATGGTTGCAAAAATGCGCCTGTTTCGAGTGCAGGAATATTTGAGTTTCGCCTACTTGTTGGGGTTGCTTGGGATGTTGAGCCACATTATTTTGGAGGCGTCGCGCTGATGAATATCGAACAACTGGATTTTTATACCCAGGCCATTTTATCGATGGCCGCATTGGTGGGGCTGACCTCGTTTCTTATGTTAGGGCAGGGGCGGTTGCTGCGGCTGATTTTCGTATTTGCGATGCAGGGGTTTTTATTAACCTTGACCACGGCATTGGCGGCATACAGTCTGAATAATCCTCACCTTTATATTTCAGCGGTGCTGACCTTGGTGCTTAAAGTGGTTTTTATTCCGTGGATGTTAAGGCGCGAGGTTTTGAAAATGAACATGCATCGCGATATTGAAGCCTTAAACAACAAAACTTTCGTGATGTTGGGCGGAGCCAGCCTGATGGTATTCAGTTATTACGTGCTGCACCCTATTGTGCAATCCTCATCGGTGGTTATGCTGAATGCGTTGGCGGTCAGTCTTTCGGTCGTGCTACTGGGCATGTTGCTGATGATTTCGCATCGGCAGGCTATCGCCCATGTGGTCGGCTTTATGTCGATAGAAAATGGTTTGTTTTTCGCGGCCATCGTTGCCACCAACGGTATGCCGATGGTGGTTGAACTGGGCGTCGCGTTCGACGTGCTGGTGGCTGCGGTGCTGTTCGGTATCTTTTTTCTGCATATCCGCACCAGTATCGATTCACTGGATGTCGATTTGTTAAACAAGTTACACGAGGTGGATAAATGATTGCCGCTTATTTGGTCTTATTAATACCGTTGATCGGCATACTGTATTTTGCGTTGGCGGGCCATAGGGAAAACACCGGAAGAATCAATGTCCGCTTTAACGGCATTTGCTTGCTGGCGACCCTCTGGCTGGCGATCAACGTACTTAACCAAGGCACGATTATTTCATCGGGCAGGGCTTTTTTAATCGACCCGTTTAATGTGTATTTGATTGTGTTGACCGCTTTTGTCGGCTTCACCACGTCGATATTTTCTTCGCCTTATATGGAGCATGAAAAGGAAATCGGCAAGCTCAGCGACAACCGCTTAAAACTGTACCACTCAATGTATCAGGGTTTTATGTTGGCCATGTATCTGGTGCTGACTACCAATAATATGGGCATCATGTGGGTGGCGATGGAAGGCGCAACGCTGGCAACCGTGTTGCTGGTCAGTTTGTATCGTACCCCGGAATCTATTGAAGCGGCGTGGAAGTATTTTATCCTCTGCGGTGTGGGCATTGCCCAAGCCCTGTTCGGCACCATTTTGCTGTATTACGCGGCGGTGCAGATCGGCGATGGCGAGAATGCGTTGCTATGGTCGGTGCTCTACGAAAACGCCGACAAGCTGAACTCTGAAGTGCTTGAGATTGCCTTCGTCTTTTTGCTGATTGGTTACGGCACAAAAATCGGTTTGGTGCCCTTGCATAACTGGTTGCCCGATGCCCATTCCGAAGGCCCTACACCCATGTCCGCAGTGTTGTCGGGATTGCTGTTAAACGACGCTTTATACGCCGTAGTGCGTAATAAGATGCTGGTGGACGGCGCGACTGATTCCAATATGGCAGGCTATTTAATGATGGGCTTCGGCATGCTGTCGTTCCTGGTTGCCGCGATACTGTTGCATCGGCAAAAAGACATTAAAAGGCTGTTCAGTTATTCGTCCATCGAGCACATGGGGCTGATGACTTTTTCCTTCGGCATCGGCGGCCCGCTGGCGACTTTTGCCGCGTTGCTGCACATGACCGTGCACTCACTGACCAAATCGGCCATTTTTGTGACGGTAGGGCATGCGGCGCAGTTGGCCGGAACCCAACGTATAGACCAGATACGAGGCCTGATTAAAACTCAGCCCAAGATCGGTTGGGGCTTGTTGATAGGCACTATTTCCATTGCCGGATTTCCGCCATTTGGCGTGTTTACCAGTGAATTTTTGGTGCTGTTGGCGACCATGCACAGCTACCCTTGGTTGACGCTACCGCTGTTGCTGGGTATCGGCATCGCCTTTGCCGGGCTGTTCAGGCATATACAGCCGATGGTTTATGGCGACAAACCCGAAAATCAAAAACCGATTGCGGCCAACTTATGGCCGGTGATGATACATCTGGCCTTGGTACTTTGGCTGGGTTTGGCTATACCCGGATTTCTGGGTAACTGGTTTTCACAGGCGACACTGTTAATTTCCGGGAGTACGCCGTTATGAGCGCTTCAAAATGGACCGCGGATTTTCTAAGTCAACTAAGCAAGGATATTGCCGTTGCCCAGATCGATGCACCTTCAATTACGCTATGGCAAATTGAAAGCCACTCATGGCAACGCTTTGCGCAGTTGGCGATACAGAAAAATCTGCGCTGGGCAGCCGGATGGGCGGAGCAGGTTCAGAGCCAGCTCGTGATCAACGCCTGTTTTGAAAAACAAGGCGAGTATGTCCTGCTGCGTACGCTGCTCGACGATTCAAACCCGGAACTGCCAAGCCAAGCCACGGTTTATCCCGCCGCCAACCGCAGCGAACGTCATACTCAAGACATGTTCGGGATTAAATTTATCGGGCATCCCGATAATAGACGTTGGACGCGGCATCAAGCCTGGACTGCAAACGGCTACCCGTTGCGCAAAGACTTTCCGGTTCAGGGGACGCCGGTCGGTATCACTGCGCCGGATATGCATTATCCGTTTATTAAATCCCACGGCGCAGGTACGTATGAAATACCGGTAGGCCCGGTGCATGCGGGGATTATCGAGCCAGGACATTTCCGGTTTCAGGCCGTCGGCGAATTGATCCTAAATCTGGAAGAACGTTTGGGTTACGTGCATAAGGGCATAGAGAAAATCGCCGAAGGCAGAGCGCCCGAGTCTTTAGCCAAGCTGGCGGGGCGTGTTTCCGGCGATACCACAGTCGGCCATTGCTGGGCGGCCTGTATGGCAATGGAGCAGGCAGCAGGTGTTGAAATTCCGCCTCGGGCCGCTTTGATACGCGGCATCCTGGCCGAGCGGGAACGCGTCGCCAACCATATGGGCGATATAGGCGCAATCTGTAATGATGTGGCTTTTGTATTTGCGCAAATGCAGTTTACCCGTTTGCGCGAACTCTGGTTGCGCACCAATGCAACGGTCTTCGGTCATCGCCTGCTGATGGATCGAATCGTTCCCGGCGGTGTTGCCTGCGACTTGTCGGATGCAGCCTGCAGTTTGATCAAAAAGGAGATAACCGAATTAAGAACCGAATTGGATGAGGTCATTCTCGCCGTGGATCTTAATTCATCGCTGGAAGACCGGCTGTATACGGCGGGATTTTTGTCCGAACAGACCGCTGCCGCATTTGGAACTGTGGGCTACGTCGGACGGGCCAGCGGACAGGATTTCGATGTGCGCCGCGATGCGCCTTACGCGCCTTATGATCGGGTAACGGTTAAAGTCGCACTGGAAAATCAGGGCGATATTGCCTCCAGAGTATGGGTCAGGTACAAGGAAATCAGGACGGCTTTGCGTTTGATAGAAGAGTTTATCGACCAGCTTGTTGCCGGAGATATATGTAACGAATGGCAAACACCGCTGGCCGGGAGTGAAGGTTTGGGTATCGTTGAAGGCTGGCGCGGCGAGATTATCAGTTACATCCGCTTTGATGCCGACAACAAAATCGCCCGTTTTTACCCGCGCGACCCCAGTCAATTGAACTGGCCTGCGCTGGAAAAACTGGTGCTGAATAACATCGTGCCGGATTTTCCTGTGTGCAACAAATCCCTGAATGGCTCTTATTCAGGCAATGATTTATAGGAAGGGACAATGCTGAGAATTTTAAAAAAAATCCTGACCACGGGTGTTGTTACCGAACGTTTTAAAACGGCTAAGGATGACGAACTTGAAGCCTTGGGCATACAAATCAAAACACATATAGACAGGAAGTTTTCCGGCAGCATCGCGATACGCCAAGTCGATGCAGGCTCCTGTAACGGCTGCGAACTGGAAATTCATGCGCTGAACAATCCTTTTTACGATATTGAACGTTTCGGCGTCCATTTTGTAGCCTCGCCGAGACACGCCGACGTGTTGTTGGTCACCGGGCCGGTGTCCAGGCACATGCAGACCGCCCTGCTGCGCACGTATGAAGCGACACCGAACCCGAAATGGGTGGTTGCAGCCGGTGATTGCGCGGCCTGCGGCGGTGAGTTCGGCGTGTCTTATGCCAGTTGCGGCGCGGTGTCCAATGTCATCCCGGTCGATGCGGTGATTCCCGGCTGTCCGCCAACACCTTTGGCGTTGATGAAGGGATTGCTGGGCTTGATGGGTGTTAAAAAATGAAAAACATTGTAGGGGCGAGCGACCGGTCGGTCGCCCTTGAAGTATTTTGATAGTCAGTTAAAACTACACTAGGTAAACGAGATGATTAAGAAAAAAATGAAGCTATGGGCCATCACCGCCGTGATGCTGAGTTCTGTCAGCACAATTTCTACAGCAGATGACTTGCTTCAGGATGCCGGTAGCTGGATGCAGGTCGTAGGTGAAGGCAGCCTGAAAGTCATAGATCCCAAATTGGAAAAGGGACGTATCTGGCTGGAGGGGCAATCCCGTTGGGATGACAACTGGAATCATTGGTATCAAGGCTTTTTGCGCGGCGCAGTAGGTTACTCGCTCAGCGATCGGGCAACTATCTGGGCAGGCTACACCTGGATACCCACGCAAAACGTCGGCCAACACTCCGTCTCTCAGCAAGATGTGTGGCCCGCATTCCGTTATGTGATGCCCACCAGTATCGGAACCGTCACTTTCAGAACAATGATCGAAAACAATTTCTTACCGGGCAATGGCAATGATGTCCGTGTACGTCCACGCCAGATGGTTCGGCTCATGCACCCTCTTGAATTTGAACCGCGTTTAAGCCTGATTACCTGGGACGAGTTTTTCGTTCGAGTCAACACCACCCCATTCGGCGGTCAGGCCGGTTTTGACCAGAACCGCGCGTTTGCGGGTCTTGGCTGGACTTTCAATAAAAGCTTCCGGGCTGAAGCAGGTTATCTCAATCAGTATCTGGATGACGCTACCCATACTAACGGCACCATGCATCATTTGATTATGGGATCGATGTTTATCAATTTTTAAGCTCCGATTATAGAAGTTCAAAGCTTCCGTTCCCCGCAGTCGTATCGACACCCCTTACCTACGTTCATGTAGGTAAGGCTCACTTTGGCCTATTATTCAGCACTTTGTTGTTAAAACAAGAATTGCTAAGTTGCTTATTTTTATCAGTAATACCAACAAATCCTAGCAATGGGTTTAAATTTTTGTAGATTGGCAACTATGTGTTGTTTTGTTGCGTTGTCATGAAAATGTAATAAAACTGTCATTAAGCTGTCATTTAGATTCCATATTCTTGCTCAAGTTTTTTCGATAACAACCAAGAGCACAATATGAAAATTTCTAAACTTACATTGGCAATCGCTACCGTTTTAGGTGCGGGTGCATCAGCTAACGCTGTTGCCATGGATCTTTATGTTGATACCAAAACCAAGCAGATTTATGCAGAACCCGGTCCGCATAGACAACTGATGGGCGCATTCGAGAAAGTACAGGATGGTCCTGCGAAAGCAACGGATAAGGCAGAAAAATTAGATAAAGCGGAAATCAAAGCTATTCGCGAAGATTTGGCGCTAAAAACTAATGAAATTAAAGCATTATCCGAGCACGCTGAAGAACAATCACTTGTTAAAACGGAACTTGGCGACAAAGGCTTGGAAGTTAAAACCAAGGACGGCAACTTTAAAATGGCCATCGGCGGACGTTTGCAATTTGATGGTCAAGTCACTGGTAATCAAGCGGACAAACAAAACCAACAACTGAATGCCGGAGCCGGTGTTCGTCGCGGTCGTATCCATACCGAAGGTACCTTATATAAAGATTTCGACTTCAAGTTTGAATACGATTTTGTTCGCGGCAGCGGAACTACCGCAGCCGGTATTACTGACGCCTGGGTTGAATATACTGCTCTGAAACCGTTTACCGTTACGCTCGGTCAATTCAAAGAACCGTTCAGTTTAGAATCGGTAACCAGTAACCGCTTCTTAACCTTTAACGAACGCTCATTAGCAAACAATGCTTTTGTGGAATGGGCTAACCCTTATCTATTAGGTGTTAGCGGTCAAGCCTATGGCGACCGGTGGACTGCGCGTGCTGCCCTTCAAGCCGAACCTATCGGTGGCGGTAACTATAATGCGAATACATCTTTAAACGGCCAAGGCAATGCTAACCGTAACGGCCAAAGCGGAAATCCAAGTTACGGTGGTACAGCTCGTGTAACAGGTCTTCCTTATTTCCACAGCAAGACCGAGTTGGTTCACTTGGGTGCGTCAGGATCTTACCGTACGGTTAATAATACCGGCGCTGGCGCTACTGCGACACCAACTGCTATGCGATTTGCCAGCCAAGTTGCCGACGTAGATCGTAGTACTTGGGCGGATACCGGTAACTTGACTAACATCCTTAACGGCGGACATACACTGGATAATTATTATCGCTTAGGTGCTGAGGCAGCAGGCGTAGCCGGCCCGTTCTCACTTCAAACTGAAGTTATGGGCACTAAGCTAAATGGTAACGGTTATAACTCAAGAGATATTTTGTGGGGTGCTTACGGTTACGCGAGCTGGTTCATAACAGGCGAATCACGTAATTATGACACGAAGAAAGGTGCATTTGGTCGTCAGAAACCTAATAAGAACTTCAGTTTGAAAAATGGTGGCTGGGGTGCATGGGAACTTGCGACTCGCTTTGATGCATTGGACCTGAATTCTCAAAACGTACACGGTGGCCGTTTAGAGCAAGCTACATTAGCCTTAAACTGGTACGTCAACCCCCATGTCAGGATGATGTTTGACTACTCTCATGTTTTAGCTAATAGCAATAATGCAACAGCAGCTAATAACTCTCAGGGTGCAAGTTTAGCCGCCACCAATGGTTCGCATCCTGATATCTTCATGGTTCGAACTCAACTCGATTGGTAAGGTTGGTTTAACCTAAGTCGTTGTATCTCAAGCCGCGCTGGATTTTCCAGCGCGGCTTTTTTGCGTGAGGAAAACTCTGTTTTGTTACCTCGATATTTTTAGTCGAGGCCCCTTATTTTCAATTGGCGGCGCAGATTTTCAACCTCTTCCATCAAGTCCAGCGCCAGCGCTATGCCGGCCAGGTTGACGCCCAGATCGCGATGCAGCCTCAGCGCGGAACGCACCCGCACCAAGCAGTCTCCTGAAAAACGCCATACCTGGATTTCTTCCCCTTCCGGTTCGATGATGCTTTCTTCAACCAGACTGATAACCCAGTCTGTATGGACACCGCAAGCATGGCACAGTTGTTCCAAGGTCAGGCTGTCATCTTCAATCACGGTGCCGGTATGCACCGGCAATAAGTCGTGTGAATTCATTGGCTTTTTACCCCCAGGGATGGGCGTGGGTTAAAATCGAGTTCTTGCTGCATTTTTTGGTAGACCGCTTTGGCGCGATCGGTGTTTGCAGGCGGTAGGGCTATTTGCAGCACCACGAAAAAATCGCCCGGCGTTTTGGACGGTAGTCCTCGGCCTTTCAAACGCAGTTTTGTGCCTTGCCTGGAATTGGGCGGGATTTTCAGGTCGACGTTTCCTTCCGGTGTAGGCACTTTGATTTTGGCGCCTAATGCCGCTTCCCAAGGCGCGACCGGCAGGTCCAGGTAAATGTCGGTGTCGGAAAACCGGTACAACGGGTGGCCGTTAAAGGCAATTTCAAGCAGCAGGTCGCCGGACTTGCCGCCGCCTGAGCCGGGGTCGCCTTGTCCTGCCAGCCTGATATGCTGTCCGGGCTTGATGCCTTTGGGGATTTTGATGTTCAGGCTGCGGTGCTTGACCTGCACATAGCCTTGGGCATCCATTTGCGGCGTACTCAGGGAAATACTGCGTGTCGCACCATGAATGCTGTCTTCCAGATTAATATAAATTTTCGCATGGCTGTCCTGCCCCCGCATATGGAAGCCGCGTTGCTCATGCCCGGAAGGATGGAATCCTGCGCGCCCGAACAATTGTTCAAAAAAGTCGCTAAAGACGCCGGCATCGCCACCGGTAAACCCGCCGCCCTTGAACTCGAAGCCTTCATCCCAGTTCGGAGGAGGCCTGAAATCCTCGCCGGCTTTCCAGTTGCTGCCCAGCCTGTCGTAGGCGGCCCTTTTCTGGGGATCCTTGAGCACTTCGTAAGCCTCGCCCAGTTCCTTGAATTTTGCTTCGGCATCCTTTTCCTTGCTGACGTCGGGATGGTATTTGCGCGCCAGTTTGCGATAGGCGCGCTTGACTTCGTCCTGGGTGGCGGTTCGGGATAGTCCCATGATCTTGTAGTAATCTTTATACTGCATGCTGTGCTCGTCCGATTACATTTGAATAGGCCTGGAAAAATCCAGGTGGATTTGATGTTTCCATGGCACCATAAATCAGTTAATGGTGAGCTTCAAGCATTCAGCCAAAACAGCTGGCTTGTCAGACCTGCCGTCAATCCTTTCAGTCTAATAACCATCAAACCATTTCGGCTTAAAAAAAATAACATAGAGTAAAAAGCACTCCGATATAGGTGCAAACACAAAAATATAATGAACAACCAGAATGGCTAAACATAGCAGCAGGCGCTTAAAAAAAACAATAAAAGTGATCATTGGCATCTTACTCTCCTATTGGATTGCCTTTAGGGTATGCCTACCACTCAGGTTGTCCTGTTTTTACAAGATTGTGATTAATGTCCGTAATGAGGGCCTGAAATTACTCCTCTGATACTACATTGATGCGTTTTGGTTTGATGGCCTCGCGCTTGGGAATGACAATCTCCAGTACGCCGAGTTTACATTTTGCATTGATCGCCTCGCCATCGGCAGAATCGGGCAGACTGAAGCGACGATAAAAAGAACCGGACGTTCTTTCAACCCGTTTATAGCCTTCTTTTTCAGTTTTGGTTTCGGTTTCTTTTTCGCCTTTTACCGTCAACACGCCTGCTTCCATGCTGACTTCGATATTTTCCGGCTTGACGCCTGGAATGTCGGCGTGGATAACGAATTTGTCGGCTTCTTCTTTTATATCAACCGCAGGCGCCCATTCGGCGGTTGCAATCGAACCTTCGCCTGCTTTATCTTCTTGTGAAAGCTTCAGTTCTCTTTGTAGTTGATTCAGTAAGCCCCAAGGTTCATAACGTATAATAGCCATTTCTTGTCTCCTAAAGATTAATGTCTTAATTCAGTAACAAACTTGAAAACGATTATTTGTCTTCGTTAAAGATGTGGGGGCAGCGGTTTTTTTTGTCAAGTGGCGTAATGATGTTTTTAGCATTACTCTTCTGGATCGGCCAAGCGAGTTGCCCGATAGGCGCGGATCAGGGCGACAAATGCGAGGAAATCGTACAAGCCGTGAATAACAATCGGGACTAATAAATTTCTGTCGCCGCCGTAATCAAGAGATAGGCTTAAATAAATCCCCACTAAAGTCGCCAGCACAGCGTAAAGTGGCGTTATTGCATGAGCCAAACCAAAAATAATATTGCAGCCGACCAATCCTGCGGTCATTCCCCAGGACGATTCCAGCCAAGGCTGAATAACGCCGCGAAACAGCAGCTCTTCCGAAAGCCCGGCAATCGACGCCAGTATCAACAAATCAGTCCAGTGGTAACGATGCAAACTGGGGCCTAAGGTATCAAACAGCACGTTTTTAATCTTTACTACCGACTCTGCCTGTATCTGTTCCATCGTCAGAAACAGCAAAAACAAAGGCATAGTTCCGATCATGCCGTAAGCGATGGCCGATTCTGAAAAATGCAGGTTCTGGAAAGGATTAATGTCTGCGATCCAGCCTAAAACCACCGAGACCGGAATTAGCGCCGCTTCAAAAGAACAAGCCTTTTTAAAAAAATCATCGGGGTTGAACGAAGATTTATCCATTTGTTTTATTTGCGCCGTTTAAGAAAAGGTCATTCTAATCAAAAATGGTTAAAATAGCCGTTTTGATTGATAACTGCGACTGACAACATGCTGTGTTTTATTTATAAAAGCCTGAAAAAAGAACATCTTTATTTGTATATCGATAAAAAAGACGATTTTTCGAAGGTGCCGGAAGCGCTGTTCAACAGCTTTGGCAAAATGGAATTTGTGATGGATCTGGAATTAACGCCGGAACGCAAGCTGGCCAAGGAGGATGCCGGAAAAGTGCTTGAGAGTTTGAAAGAAAAGGGCTTTTTTGTGCAGCTGCCGCCGATCAATATGCCGGCGCCGCAAACTATTCAATAGCTTGTACAATCTGATTTTAGAATAGAACACGGATGCCAAAAGTAGGCGCCTCTAGGCGGCGCGGATTGTTAAAAATTGTTATGCGCTTTTAAATCAGTGCCTATCAGTCAAATCCGTGTCATCCGCGTTCCATTTTTCCAGTGGTTGAGGTTTTACGCTTTCGGCAAGGTAACGCCTGTCTGTCCCTGATACTTGCCGCCCCGGTCTTTGTAAGAGGTTTCGCAAACCTCGTCGCCGCCGAAAAACAGCATTTGCGCCACGCCTTCATTAGCATAAATTTTTGCGGGCAGCGTCGTGGTATTGGAAAACTCCAGCGTCACATGGCCTTCCCATTCAGGTTCCAACGGCGTGACATTGACGATAATGCCGCATCTGGCATAAGTCGATTTGCCCAGACAAATCGTCAACACATCGCGGGGAATGCGGAAGAATTCAACCGTTCTGGCTAGTGCAAACGAGTTCGGCGGAATAATGCAGACATCGGATTTAACGTCGACAAAGCTGCTTGAATCGAAGTCTTTGGGGTCGACGATAGCGGAATTGATATTGGTGAAAATCTTGAATTCGTCTGAGCACCGGACATCGTAGCCGTAACTGGATGTGCCGTAGGAAATGACCCGTCCGCGTTCCGAATCCCTGACTTGGCCACTTTCAAACGGTTCGATCATGCCCTGTTGTTCCGCCATCCGGCGTATCCACTTGTCCGACTTAATGCTCATGGTGTACTAACTACCCGGTGTGTTAAAGCGTCTAATTTTCACACAGAGAGGGGGATAGGCACAAGACGAAAGACCAAAGGACGAATGATTAAAGGCGAGGTTTTTTGAAGATTATTCTCTTTACTTAATCTTTATGAGTATATCGGTATCTACATAACACGCCATCCCGGCAGGGATTGCCGGGATCCAGAAGCCATGGACGGCAATATCAAAGTGGATCGCAAGCTTTGCTACGGGGAATTGCACAATCCACACTCGTTCACATCCCTGTGCCCTGGTTTCCGGCAATCCCTGCCGGAATGACGATGTACAATTTGCGCAATATCTATAAGTGATCGTTTACCTTGGTTTTGTTTTTTAGGTATTTTGCACGACAATCTTGGGAAATTTCGTGGTGAAATCCTTAGCCTTCAACGCCAATCTGGCCGCAGTCTTGCGGGCGATTTGCTTGTAAATTTGCGCAGGTCGTCCATCCGGGTCGGCAACTACGGTCGGTCTGCCGGAGTCGGCAAATTGCCGGATGTTAATATCCAACGGCAGGGAGCCGAGAAACTCAATTCGGTTGCGCTCGGCCATCGCCAGCCCTCCGCCTGCACCGAATATAGCTTCTTCGTGGCCGCAGTTGCTGCAAATATGGATGCTCATGTTTTCAACCAGGCCCAGCACCGGTACATGGACTTTATCGAACATCCCTAGGCCGCGCTGTGCGTCAATCAGCGCAATATCCTGCGGCGTGGTGACGATGATTGCGCCGCTGACAGGAATCTGCTGGGACAATGTCAGCTGAATGTCACCCGTTCCCGGCGGCAAATCAACAACCAAATAATCCAGGTTGTCCCAGTTGGTGTCTTTCAGTAATTGCTGCAAGGCCGTAGTGACCATCGGGCCGCGCCAGATCATGGCTTGATCGGCCTCGACCAGATAGCCGATAGAAATCGTCTGCACGCCGTAAGCGACCTTGGGCATCATGGTTTTCTGGTCTTTGCTTTCCGGGAAGCCTGAAAGCCCGAGCATCATCGGGATACTGGGCCCGTAAATGTCCGCATCCAGAATGCCGACATTAGCGCCTTCTGCTGCCAGAGCCAAAGCCAGATTGACCGCCGTTGTCGACTTGCCGACGCCGCCTTTGCCGGACGCGACGGCGATAATATTTTTGACGTTGGGCAGCGGTTTTAATGCCTGTTGCACGGCATGGGAGACGATTTTTACGCTGACTTCTACGCTGACATCGCCAATACTGGCAAGCGTTTTCAGATGCTCTTCAACCGCCGCTTTGAGTTCTGGGATATAACTTTTGGCAGGATAGCCCAGCTCCAGTTTAACGCTGATGTTGTTGCCATCAATCGCGATGGCTTTAACCGATTTTGCAGAAACCAGATCGGCTCCATTGTTGGGATCGATGAATGTTTGTAGAAGATTTTCTACGTCACTCTTTTCGATACTTGCCATGCCCATGCTCCATAATTGTAAAAAAACGCGCCTGATCAATTACCAAGCATTGAACTCAAGATATAGGCTATTTTACCGATTTCAACCCGCCATTGCACTTATTAGCTGGCTGATAATCGCAGCTTGCGTGTATTTTATGCCATAATAACCGGCTAATTTTGTCTTCGAATTGCTTGAGCTTTCACTATGTCAGATAGAAAAATTCTCGTCACCAGCGCACTGCCTTACGCTAACGGCCCTATTCATCTCGGCCATCTGGTTGAATACATTCAAACGGATATTTGGGTGCGTTTCCAGAAACAACGCGGCAACCTTTGCTACTACGTTTGCGCGGACGACACGCACGGTACGCCGATCATGCTCAGGGCGGATCGGGAAGGCATTACCCCGGAACAACTGATTGCCCAGGTCGGCGAAGAGCATCTGGCCGACTTTACCGAATTCAGCGTGGCGTTCGATAACTACCACAGCACCCATTCCGAAGAAAACAAAACACTCTCATCGCTGATTTACGAGCGCTTGCGCGATGCCGGGCATATCAGCTCGCGCAGCATTACCCAGGCTTTTGACCCGGTTAAGAACATGTTCTTGTCCGATCGGTTTATCAAAGGCGAATGCCCTAAATGCGGCGCGGCCGACCAATACGGCGACGGCTGCGAAGTCTGCGGTACAACCTATACGCCGACCGAACTGAAAAATGCGGTTTCCGCGATTTCCGGCGCAAAGCCCGTTGATAAAGACTCCGTGCATTACTTTTTCGATCTGGCCAACTTTAGCGACATGCTGCGCGAGTGGACCCATGCCGGTCACTTGCAACCCGAAGTCAGCAACAAATTGGCCGAATGGCTGGACGGCGGCTTGCAGCAATGGGACATAAGCCGCGATGCGCCTTATTTCGGTTTTGAAATCCCCGATGCGCCGGGCAAATATTTTTATGTCTGGCTGGATGCGCCGATCGGCTACATGGCCAGCTTTAAAAACCTGTGCGATAAAGAAGGGCTGGATTTTAACGAATTCTGGTCCAAAAACAGCGACGCCGAGCTGTACCATTTCATCGGCAAAGACATCATCTATTTCCACGCCTTATTCTGGCCAGCGATGCTCAGCGGCGCGCATTTCAGGACGCCCAGCGCGATTTTTGCCCACGGCTTTTTAACCGTGAACGGCGAAAAAATGTCCAAATCGCGCGGCACGTTCATCAAAGCCAGAACCTACCTGGATCACTTGAATCCCGAATACCTGCGCTATTACTTTGCCGCCAAGCTCAGCGCCGGGGTCGATGACATCGATTTGAATTTCGACGATTTCAGCCAGCGGGTCAATTCCGATCTGGTCGGCAAAGTGGTTAACATCGCCAGCCGTTGCAGCGGTTTTATCGCCAAACGCTTTGATAATAAGCTGTCCGATCACTGTTCGGAACTCGCCTTATTCCGTCAATTCGTTAATGACAGCGTATACATTGCCAAACTTTATGAGGGCCGCCAATTCGGGGCTGCCATGCGCGAAATCATGGCGGCGGCAGATAAAGCCAACCAGTATATCGATGAGAAAAAACCTTGGTTGATCGCCAAGGAAGAAGGCAAAGATCAAGAGCTGCACGAAGTCTGCACGATGGGGCTCAACCTGTTCCGGTTGTTGGTCGTTTATTTAAAACCGGTGCTGCCTGTGTTGGCAGGCAATGCGGAAAGCTTTTTAAACATTGCATCTCAACCTTGGCCGGTGATAGGGATTACTGAGCCTTTGTTAAGCCACACCATCAATGAATTCAAACCGTTGATGATACGGGTTGAGGCCGACAAAATCGCGGCGATTATAGAAGCGTCCAAAGAAAACCTGGAAAAAACCGCCGAGCCAGTGAAAGCTAAAAAATGCGAACCGATTGCCGACACCATCGAATTTGAAGACTTTGCCAAACTGGATTTGCGTATCGCCAGAATCATCAAGGCCGAGCACGTCGAAGGCGCGGACAAGTTGTTGCAGTTGACCGTCGACATCGGCGATGAAACCCGCAACATCTTTGCCGGGATTAAATCAGCCTACAGCCCGGAAGATTTGGAAGGAAAATTGACCCTGGTCATCGCCAATCTTGCGCCGAGAAAAATGCGTTTCGGCCTGTCCGAAGGCATGGTGCTGGCCGCAGGCCCCGGCGGCAAGGACATTTGGATTTTGAGTCCCGATGAAGGCGCGCAGCCGGGGATGCGAGTTAAGTAACTTCGTTATAGTTTCCACGCTCCAGCGTGAGAACTATTGAACGGAGCCGCGACTTTAGTCGCGCACGAGGCTCATGCACCGAGGTTGATGATAATAACCGTCAGCGCGACTAAAGTCGCGACTCCGAATTTCTTTGCTTGCTATACGCGATACTAATACCCATAACATGCCTGTTTCACAAGAATCCCCTACCTTGGCCGACCAAATAAATGCCTTACTGCCGCAGACCCAATGCGGCCAATGCAGCTTCCAAGGATGCCGCCCCTACGCCGAGGCCATCGTCTCGGGCGCGGCGGACATCAACCAGTGTCCGCCGGGCGGTGACGAGGGCATACGCGATCTGGCCGATTTTCTGGGTATCTACCCCGAGCCGCTGAATACCAAATTCGGCATCCACAAGCCTGCAAGCGTCGCGTTTATCATTGAAGAAGACTGTATTGGTTGCGTTAAATGTATAGCCGCCTGCCCGGTCGATGCGATAGTGGGCGCGGCAAAATTCATGCACACGGTTATCGCCTCGGAATGTACCGGCTGTGAATTATGCGTAGCGCCTTGCCCGGTCGATTGCATCATCATGCAACCCGCACCGCCAAACAATACCGAAGGTAGTCGGGCGCAAAAATCCGCACAGGCAAAACGGCGCTACGATGCGCGCTTTTTGCGCAAGGAAAAAGAAGAAGCTGAAAAAGCGGAGCGGGCGAAAAAGAAAAAACTGGCGTTGCTGAAAATGCAGGCGGCTAAGAAATAGGATGGCGTAGGGCGGGTGCGCGCCAGCAAACCGCCAATCAACGCACAACGCCGATTGCGGTCTGTCGCAGTTACTGAGGATTGTCTGGCGGGCGAAACCCTGTAAATGATAGGCCTTACAGCATTTATTGGAATTGGTATTATTCCAGCCTATGGGACTTTGCCTCCAGTTATTCTTTAAGCTTGAGTTTTAACTCAGTTTTGTATGTCTTTAGAGCACTCTGCATTACTTCCAACCAGTTATCTTCTGATCCTGATTGAAAAGTATCGGATGCTTTCACGTTTATTATTTTGTTATCAGATGAGCTGTTATTTTTAAATGAAATATTTGTAGAAATTTCCGTACTTAACGTAATCGCCCAAAATCCAGGATTCATCCACGACCATAACTTATTTATTTGAGCATCAATAACATATGTATTGTTGTTTATCTGTTCTTTACTGCTAATAACTTTATAGCCACTTTCAGTAAATGCTTGTCGAAGGGCCTCGTCTATGAGTAGATTAACAGTTTTTCCTTCTGGTAGAAGGATATCTCCCAAACCCATACCATAGCTGTTTCTTTTGCGAGCAATAGCACGAAGCTTTATTTTATCTCCCTGCTCCTCGCCGGGATCAAGAGATGGCGTACTAGGCTCAGGCGGCTTTGTTTCAAATAATCGCTTATCTGCTATTGACCCGATATAAATTTCTTTTCCATTTGATTTAGAAATTTCTCCCGACACCTGCATGGGAACATCTATAACTGATCGGCTTGTAGCGCACCCATTAAGAAATAGGACGCTGACGAAAACTGCAACAATAGATAAGTTAAATTTTGAGTCCATTTTTTTTTCCACTTGAATAAATTTAGATTGGGTTTGTACATACTTTAAGTCTAACGGGGCGCGGCACGGAAAGCTGAAAAATACAACTACATAGAATCTAACCTTTTTTGCAAATAAGATCTACGCCGTACATCACCCGCTGGATCGCATTTGCATGGCTTTGTTCTGTTGTCTGAATTCAGCCGACAGCACCAAAACTTCGTGAAATCTAAGCATAAATACCTATAACAAGGTTGGATAATAAACTTAAACGCTAGATACCGCAAACGCGCGTCTTATCAACCAAAAATCCCCAGTTATTCAACAGAGCATGGGTTTCGCTCGCGCTCTGCCCCTCCCTCGATGTATAATGCACGGTTATTTTTCACTGAGTTATAAGGTGTGGTCTATGAAAATTCTTCAGGAAGCGCTGACGTTTGATGACGTTTTATTGGTGCCTGCGCACTCGACTGTGCTGCCACGCGACGTAGAGATGAAGACCCAGCTGACGCGGGGCATTACGCTGAATATCCCTTTGGTCGCTGCGGCGATGGATACAGTGACCGAAGCGCGGCTGGCGATTGCGATTGCCCAGGAAGGCGGTATCGGTATTATTCACAAGAATATGACCGCCGAGCAGCAGGCGCGTGAAGTGCGTAGCGTTAAAAAATACGAGAGCGGGGTGATTAAAGATCCAATCACGGTTTCGCCGGATGTGAGCATCCGCGACGTTATCACCTTAACCCGTTCCAAAAATATTTCCGGCGTACCGGTGGTTGATGGCGATAAATTGGTTGGCATTGTGACCAGCCGCGATTTGCGCTTTGAGACGCGCTTTGATGAGCCGGTTTCAAAAGTCATGACGCCCAAAGATCGTTTGGTTACGGTCAGCGAAAATGCCGACCGGAAAGAAGCGATTGCGCTGCTGCATAAGCATCGGATCGAAAAAGTACTGGTGGTCAATGACGCCTTCCATTTGCGCGGCATGATTACGGTAAAGGACATACAAAAAGCCAAGGATTACCCGTTCGCCTGTAAAGACGAACAGGAGCGGTTGCGGGTGGGTGCGGCTATCGGTACCGGGCATGGCACGGAAGAGCGGGTTGCCGCGCTGGTTGACGCCGGTGTGGATGTGATTATCGTCGATACGGCGCACGGTCATTCCCAAGGCGTGTTGGACAGGGTGCGTTGGGTAAAGCAGAATTACCCTGATGTGCAGGTGATCGGCGGTAATATTGCGACTGCGGCTGCGGCGCTGGCCTTGGTTGAGGCGGGCGCGGACGGCGTTAAGGTCGGCATAGGCCCCGGTTCTATTTGCACGACCCGTATTATTGCCGGTGTCGGCGTGCCGCAAATTACCGCGGTCAGCAATGTTGCCGATGCGTTAAAAGGAACCGGCGTGCCGTTGATTGCCGATGGCGGTATCCGCTATTCCGGC
>Ga0208789_1001036_pt1 | contig 18320 bp, 7 predicted proteins | sample Methanotroph_Enr_FD_187368 | JGI IMG/M metagenome (GOLD analysis project Ga0208789, IMG submission 187368) | Enriched soil microbial communities from Old Woman Creek wetland in Ohio, USA - Methanotroph_Enrichment_5 (SPAdes) (version 2) | ecosystem: Environmental > Terrestrial > Soil > Wetlands...
ATTCACCACCCACATTATCAAAATAAATAGCACCTAAATCTTTACCCGCCGTAGTTATAGTATTTCCCGAAGTGCCAGAATTAAAATAGATTGTACCGGTATAATTCTGGAACATGTTATTTGTTAAGGTTAATGAACCACTAATACTGAGCGTTGAGGAGCCAGCCATAATCGGATTATTTGTTGCACCTGTCCAAGTCATACTTTTGCAGTAGGCTGTAGTATTTATTGTCATTACCTGACCATTGGCAAAAAATGAATTGACATCAAAATATACATTATCGTATGGCGAAGGGATGCAAGATCCAGCTGATCCACCGCTCGTGCTTGACCAATGTGAAGGATCATCCCAATTGCCCGTACCACCTATCCAATATAAATTCTGCGAAGTAGGATAATTAATTATCCAGCCAGAATTTCCACCTAAATCTGTACTATTGTTTGCTGTATATATGGCCCCACCTAATGCGGTGTTATTAGAAAAGCGAACGTAATTTAAAATAATATTTCCAGATGTTTTGGAAAATATCCCCCCTGATATGTTTATTGGATTGCTACAAGTACCATTAGCTTGTAAATCGCTATTAATTGTTTGAGAACCACCAATAGAATAGCTTTTTCCACCAGAAAAAATGAGTGTCCCAATGGTATTAGATGTTTGTAGAGAACCATTCCCATCAAAGGTAAGCGTATTGAATATATTGCCGTCACGAATATATGTTGTGCCCAAGATGTTTGTGTTTATTAAATTAACGTTATGATAGTATTTACCTCCTCCATAGAACTCTGCATAATAATTACTAGTTCCTGTATAATTTATTGTTGATGTTCCAGCGACAAGCGTCATGTTAGTCCCAGATATTCTCCATGCAGCACCAGAATAACCGCTTGCAAAAGTAAGAGAGAGATTGATAGTTGAATTGCCAAGTGTTAAATTACGATAATCATTACCTATAGATTCAAATTTACCAGCAGTAACTGTTTTCCCATTTGTATAAAGAGTGCCCTTGTTGAGATAAATATAAGATCCCCCAATATTAAAATCATCTAACAAGGTCCATTCACCACCCACATTATCAAAATAAATAGCACCTAAATCTTTACCCGCCGTAGTTATAGTATTTCCCGAAGTGCCACAATTAAAATAGATTGTACCGGTATAATTCTGGTACATGTTATTGCTCAATGTCAGGGAACCACTGATATTAAGCGTGGAGGAACCAGACATTGTCGGAGTATGAGCCACTCCCAACCACGTCATATCTTTACAATAAGCCGTAACATTAACAGTTACAGCTTGTCCGGTTGTTGTAAAAGAATTAGCATCAAAATTAACGTTATCGTTAACTGTAGGCACACAACCGCAAGAACTACCACCACTTGAATTTGACCAGTGCAAAGGGTCACTCCAATTACCAGTACCGCCTATCCAGAAAAGGCCGGTAAGAGCATTTCCTGCTTGATAAACAGTATAAGTAATTCCCTGAACATATATATATCCAGTGCGACTACCCCCTGAATTAGCTGTGACTGTATAATTTACATTTGCAGGCCCTGTTCCACTTGAATTTGTTATATTAATCCATGATGGGTCACCTGTGGTTGCAGTCCAAATACATCCAGCAGTTGTATTTACTGCAAAAGAGCTGCTACCTCCTCCAATTGTATACGATGCTGACGTAATTGGAAGAGAATAACTACAATTCGTGTTTATCTGAAAATATTTTGGCGCAGATAAACTACTAATACACGTATTGCAATTGACACTTGCCTGAATATACCATTTATATTGTCCCCCTGAAGTCAAAATGCCCGATGGAATGGTAAAACTTGAATTTGTTGTGGCACATGATTGGTTTAGCACTGTGACGTTTGAAATCATGTCGACTACAAAAACCGTATAGTCTGTAGCTCCTGAAACCGTATTCCATGAAAGCGCTGGAGTTGTGGTGCTAATTGATTCCCCTGGTGAACAGCTTGTTCCAGGGGTAATAATTGTCGGAATAACACCAGTAATGGCACAACTTGAAGTTTGAATATTAAAATATTTAGGTGTTGAATAATTTGTAACACAAGCATCATTACAAGATAAAGTAGCAATGATGTTCCATCTATATTGGCCCCCATTTATTAAAATTCCTGAAGGAACATTATAACTTGTTGTTGCAGAGGCGCAATTATTCGTTAGCACAATCGTATTTGAAACCATATCTCTTATATAAACGCCATAATTCGTTGCACCTGAAACTGCTGTCCAAGTTAAAGTGGGAGTTAATGTTGACAAGGTTGGGCCAGGCGAAGTATTATTTCCTGTAATTATCGTTGGTGTTACTCCCGTAAGCGTACAAGTTGATGTATTACATGTCGTTCCTAATCCGACAGCACACCATGCGGCAATAACGGTATTGTATTGATTAGAGCCAGAACCGAATAAATCAATTGCTGATTGAAGAGAAGCATTTTTTGCATCCCCATATACACACGAAGGTGTAAGATAAACTGTAAGCATTTTGTATGCAATTGAAAGTGCGTCATTAAATCCAATTCCTATAATACTAAATGGATATCCATTATCATTTGTACTTGTAGCACCATAGGCTAGAAGATAAAACCAATAATTTAATACACCGCTATTAATATGAACACCACCATGATCATAGGTGCCTGCATACCAATAGGTGCCTTGATAAGTATCTGGTTGATTATATAAATTGGGGTTTGTCATACTCCTAATTGCCCCACCGGTTCTATCTTCTGCAATTAGCCAATCAAAACAACAAGCCCCTAAATAATATCTTTCAACTGCTGTTCCAAAAATATCACTGAAGGCTTCGTTTAGTGCACCAGACTCATTTTCATAAATTAGGCCAGCTGTATTTTGTGTTACTCCATGAGTAATTTCATGACCAACTACATCAATTGTTCCCCAATCATCATAATGAGATGTGCTGCCACCATTACCTAAATAAATTCCATTGGTACCATCCCAATGTGCATTACTCGGGTCACTAAAATCTTCATTATAAATATTAATTGCACTACCAGCATTATCAAAGCTATTTCTGTTAAAATAATTATAATAGAAATCTAAAGTCATTCTTGCATTCTTATGTGCCTCAACTCCTTCTTCATTGTTCGAAGTCCAGACGTTATCGGCATCGGTGTATTCTGCATTCCAGGCAACATAATAATCAACAGTGTGAATGTCGCCATGATTAAAACAGTGTTCATTTAGAATATAATTTGCCCCGTCATAAGTTGTGTTTATTGTCTGATTGCCATGCCAGGCTGTCTGTCCTGTAGTTGAAATGCAAAATACCATCGTATTTGTAATCGTACTAATAGGTTCATCGCCTATTGGATTCGAATCTGATTTACAAGTATTAATAGTATTGCCATCAGGATTATACGACTCAGGATTATTATAAATAGAGTTTCTAGAAATTCCATTTACAATTTGAGCTTGTTCAAAAGAAATATTTGAGAATTGTGGAACACAGGGGGAAGCCAACGGTAAACTTTTAACCAAGGAGTTTGTTTTCGCATCAATATAAATAATTCTTGAGTCAGCAATATTCGCTGTTCTGATTTCAAATTTCCAAGCTAAAATGAAATCTGTACTTATCTGTGAAAATTCATTGCTTTTACAAATTATTACTAACTTTCCTTGAGGATAAATATCTTCATTTTTTTTATTTTGGTTATGTATCCAAATATTTAATTGATTTGGGTCTTGCCATGCATATTTTTTCGAATCTACTGAATTAAATGCTGTCTTCAATGCATCTTGTTCAGAGATTGCAGGAACAACATCGATATTAAGTCCTTCAATTATTTTTCCGTTTGCTTTTACAACAATCCCAGCTTTGGAATGTATAATATACATTGCGCCATCAATTTTAACTCCATTGTAGTATTGCTCATATCTATCATGTTTAAAACCTAAATCATCAGCTTCACTTCTTAATAAGATAAACTCCTCATCAGATAAAAAACCGATGATTTGTTTAAATTCTTTGAAAAAATCCTTTGTATTTAAAATAACATTAGGTTTAATTGTAAGCCACTCTAGTGTACTTTCTTCAGTTGCAATTTTATTTAATTGTTGATAATTCTTGATAGGTTGGTCTATCGTATTCTGCCCAAATAAATTTGCAATTGATAAAGTAATGCAAAAAATAAAAATAAATATTGTTTTCATAGATTCTTAATTAAAGGGGACTTTGTATCATAAATAATTGGTCAAATATAATTAGTTAAAATTTAACAATACGAATAATTAACAAAATATATTCAACATCAGTGCAAGCACTGGAATTTCGAGAAATTGGCAAATATCTATAATCGTTTGGTCTATACGAAAATAAAGCGTTTTTAATGAAAATGCCTGAATTATAATATTGGAAAACGGGTTACAACATTTCTGAACAAGCCTTACCCGGGATATACCATTTTAAGATAAAATATACTGTCAAACTAGGAAACACCATTATTATACAAAATTCTTGCTTACTTAGTTTACTGATGAACTAATAAGCCTGTCGTTTAATATTTTCATTGCTTGTTTGGATAAATAAGTTTATGTAACTGAACTGTTAAGGGAGGAAATTTCAGAGTACCTTTTTTTCTGTCAGCTTTAAATAGCTGAATTAAATCCAAAATATCCACAAAATCATTTCGCCCTCGGCTCTGAATATCCTTTTCAATATCACTATAAATGCTATCAACTTTTAAGATAAGTACCGGCAAATTTTGCTGGTTCCCTTTCATGTATATGTATTTAAGAATTGTCAGCCCATACATAATTACGTTATAATCTTTTATATAAATTGATGCGTCATAAACCATGCTATAGGCATTGTTAACACATTGTGTAGCCAATTCAACAATTTTATCTCTGTCTTTTTCGTCTTCTGAATAAGGGAAGAAACTAATAGTCAATGAGAAAATAGAGATTGCAACATTTTGTGTCATACCACCTCTTGTTTGTTCAGCAGCGTCAGAAAGAAAAGCAAATATATGTTCAGCAACCTTAAGATTCGTGTGGTCAGAGTATTTGTATAGCTCCCTAATAATATTTCCTCTTTCGTCCCAATTTGCATTGAAATACCTTTCTTTAATTTTCTCAAGCTCAATGATAATTATTGCTGTCTTATTTATTCGTAGAATGTCTTCTTCAGTTAGAGGAGTTGTACTTTGTTTTTTATCAGCTGTCATATCATAAGTTGCTTTGTAATTTAAATAATGTTTGTATTTGTCAAATGAGCTCGTAAAGTATCTCCAAAACAGGTAGTGCCGCTCTGGATAATGAACAATAAGTTTCTCAATCCTCCTATGATCAAAAATTTCTGATTCAATTTCGTTTCTAAGTTTTAGTAAACGCTCGCTTAAGGCACTACTTGCTATTGTTGAGTAAATACCAATAAATCCTTGGCAGTCATTTGATTTTATCCGATCCAAGATATTGATTTCGTTTCTCTCAGTTACGGAAGAAAATGTCTTTGAATGCGCATTATGCTTACAACTAACCAACCAATTGATTTTTTTCTGGTTATTAAAATTACCATAAACAATCATGTCTTTATTGCCATCAGCACCTCTGCTTGGATGCTGAATAATATTAAAGCCGAGTTCTTCTATAAAATCCCTCGCAAATAATTCAAATTGGTCTTGCCCATCTCCTCCTGTATTCCCTGCTGGTATTTCCTTGAAGTCAATAATCATATTATATCGTGTTTTATTATTGTTCAAAGATGAATTTTTTTATGTTAGCACTTTCCAAAATTGACCTCACTAACGTTTCCAAGCTTTCATTCATGTTGTACAAGAATTGTTGTCTAAAAGTAAAATACCTCAAATAAAACTTTTTTGTCCGTATTGCATGACACACATGATATTAAACCTTATATAAGACTATGCAAATTCATATATTTGGCTTTTTTCTTAAATAATTGTTCTTACAAATCTCGTCAATAGTAAAAATATTAAATGTATTTTTATGCATCTTAATAGTTTCTGACAGTGACAATGGACTTATTCTGAGAGAGTGTAGATATGCTTCATACATACAAAAAATAGAATTACTTGCAAGATCCTTCAATGAAACCCTTGTAACGTTTCCATTATCTTTAGTTGCAACTAATAATTCCAATATTTCAAATTGATTTTCTTTAAGTGATTTCTGTCCAATTATTGACCCCCCCATTTTATTCCATAAAGGAAATCTATCATACTTTTGTCGAAATGCTTCTAGAATTTTACCCTCAAGTCGTTTTATTTCATCATGTCCTTGTTCACCGAGAATTGCCTTTAGTTCAAAATCGTTAAAAGATTTTCTATATTTTTTTCTCTGTCTTTGGTTTACAGGTTGAGATAATGCTGATTGTATCACAATACTAAATCCAAGAAACTCATTGTTCTCAAAATACTCTTCAATCTCCTTAAATTTACAACTATTCTTGTTACACTTTGAAAAACCATTATGTTGTCTAAATCTTTCTACTAAATCAACAGCTAACCCTACATATAGTATCTCTTTTGTATAGTAATCCCAATAACAATATAATCCTGCTGTAGCCCAATCATTACTATTCTCAATAATCAATTCATTTAAGGCATTAAGAATGTCTTTATTTTCAGTTTTTTTATATTTTTCAATAACTATTGTTCCAAGCATATTTGTTTGCTTTTTTTTAATTTAGCTCTAAGTTTGTATTGCTGGAAATCCATTTAAAACACTTAAATACTTCAATATACAATTGTAATTATTTAAAAAATTCTCTATTTGCTCCAATGTTCCGCCAGCAATTCCGCCTGTTTCAAAACCGTTTGAATGGCTTTTTCCTGTTTGTCCGGCGGGTAACCGTATTTGTTTAATGTGCGTCTGACCAATACCATCAATTTGGCCCTGGCACTTTCCCTGATGGTCCAATCGATGGTTGAATTGGCTCTAACCTTGTCGGCGATCTCTAATGCCAGTTCGCGTAATTGTGCGTCACCTAATACATCCACAGCGCTTTCGTTTTCCGATAAAGCATCATAGAAAGCAATTTCATCCACCGTCATGTTCAGGGTTTCGGTACGGGCATATTCTTCTTTCACCTTTTTGGCAACTTCATCAACCAGAAACTGTATGATTTCAACGGTTGTCAAAAGATTGTTCTGATATTTTTTTAATGCCGTTTCAAGCATTACCAAAAGGGCTTTCCCTTTCACCAGGTTTCTTTTGCTGACATTTTTAATCTCATCATTCAGTATCTTTTTCAGCAATTCCAGTGCAAGGTTTTTGTGTTGCATTCCCCTTACTTCCATCAGGAATTCGTCTGATAAAATAGAGAGTCCCGAAATTTCCGGTTTGTCAATACCGGCGGCATCAAAAATGTCTACTACCTTGTCACTGCTCAAGGCTTCGTCTACTATTTGTTTGATGGCAGTTTCAATGTCAATATCCGATTTGCCTTCTCCTTGTCCTTCAAACTTCACCAAACGGGCTTTTACTGCCTGAAAGAATGCGATCTCAGTTAAATGTACCTGCACTTCTTCTTTCGAAATACAAATGGAAAGCGCCTGGCTCAACAAACTCACTTCTCTTACAAACCGTTCCTTGCCTTCCTGCAATCCCAAAATATGTTCTTCGGCCTGCAAAATAATCGAAAGCCTTTCCTGTGGTGTTCCGGTAAAAAACCTTTCGTAATTAAATTTCAGGCTGTTCTTATAATAGGCATCAGGTTCCTCGACCAAAATATCCTGCTGTGTTTTGCTTTCTTCATGAAACATCTGCCTCACCACTTCCAGTTTCTCCAGCATCACTTTCAGTGCATCATCAATCAAAACTGTGGGATCGCCTTTGCCTCCTGCATCGGAATAAAAAGAAAGGGCTTTTTTCAGGTCTGTGGCAATTCCCAGATAATCTACCACCAAACCACCTTTGATCTCTTTGAACACACGGTTCACACGGGCAATGGCCTGCATGAGGTTGTGTCCTCTCATGGGCTTGTCTATGTATAGTGTTTTCAACACCGGTGCATCAAAGCCGGTAAGCCACATATCACGTACTATCACTATTTTCAAGGGGTCGGCTGTATCTTTCATCCTGTCGGACAAATATCTTCTCTGCTGTTTGGTGGTATGATGTTTGGCTATTTCGGGTCCGTCAGCGCTGCTGCTTGTCATCACCACTTTTATAACACCTTTCGACAGATCATCATCGTGCCATTCAGGACGCAGGGCAACAATCTCTTTGTAGATCTCTGCGGCTATCCGGCGACTCATGGCAACTATCATCGCCTTGCCTTCGAAAACCGTCTGACGCTTCTCAAAATGCGTTACAATGTCCTTTGCCAGGTTTTTGATTCTGTCCTGATTACCCACAATGGCTTCCAACTTGGTCCATTTGGCTTTTGCCTTTTGTCTGGCCGTAATTTCTTCGTCTTCCTCCAACTCCTTATCGAATTCCTGTATCAGTCTTTTTCCTTCTTCGTCGAGGTTGACCTTTGCCAAACGACTTTCATAATAAATCCTTACGGTTGAACCATCGGCCACTGCCTGTGAAATGTCATACACATCCACATACTGCCCGAACACCTGGGGAGTGTTCACATCAGTTCCTTCAATGGGGGTGCCCGTAAATCCTATATAGGTGGCATTGGGCAAGGCATCGCGCATGTATTTGGCAAATCCGAAAGCTATGCGTTTTCCAATCACTTCCTTGGTTTCAGTATCTCTTTCGTCTATCAGTTTGGCTTCGAAACCATATTGGGTGCGGTGAGCTTCATCGGCAATCACCACTATATTTTTCCTTTCACTCAGGCGGTCGTATACTGATAATTTTCCTTCAGGCATAAACTTCTGTATGGTGGTGAAAACAATGCCACCACTGGCCACTTTCAGTAATTCTTTCAGATGTTCACGGCTTTCTGCCTGCATGGGTTCCTGACGCAACAATTGTCTGGAGGCTGCAAACGTATCAAACAACTGTTCGTCCAGATCGTTTCTATCGGTGATAACTACAATGGTGGGGTTTTGCATTTCAGATGCCGTGATCAGCTTGCCCGAATAAAAAACCATACTCAGACTTTTTCCGCTTCCCTGGGTGTGCCAAACCACACCACCTCTTTTATCCCCGTTTATGCCGGATGCAATGATAGAACTTTGCACGGCCTTGTTGACGGCAAAATATTGATGATAAGCTGCCAGTTTCTTTTCTGTATAAATTTGTGTCAATCCGGTTTTGATATCTTCTTTTTTGGTTTTCTCGAACACAATAAAATTGCGAACCAGATCAAGCAAGGTGGCAGGCTTCAACATGCCTTTCAACAAGGTTTCCAGTTGGGGTTTGAAACGTGAATCTTCTTTCACACCATCTGACGTTTTCCAGGCCATATACCTGCCAAACTCTGCCGAAACACTTCCAGCCTTACATTCCAATCCGTCGCTGATGATGCAAATGGTATTATAGGTGAACAGCGAAGGAATAATGGCCTTGTAGGTTTGTATCTGACTGAAGGCAGACCGTATGTTTGCGTTTTCATCGCTGGCATTTTTCAGTTCCATTACCACCAAAGGCAAGCCGTTTACAAAAAGTATTACATCAGGCCTCTTGTTCTGGTTGTTTTCGACGATGGTGTATTGATTGACGATCAGAAACTGATTGTTCCCCGTATTTGCAAAATCTATCAAAGCCACTTCATGACTGCGTTCGTAACCGTCTTTCTGATAAGGCACTTTTACCTTTTCTATCAATTGTTTGTGAAACTCCTCGTTGTTGAACAACAGATCGGCAGAGAAAATGCGCAGTATTTTCTGAATGGCAGCCTGCTGTGCATCATCAGGAATGAGAGGATTTAATTTAGCCACCGCCTCACGCAAACGCATGGTTAAAACAATTTGCCCGAAACTCTCCCTTTCGCAAAACAAACCACCTGGCGAAAGCTCCGTTCCGTTGGCATATTCCCATCCCAGCGATTGCAAAATTTCAATCGTGGAGGCTTCTATGATATTTTCGGTGATGGGTTTCATTTTTAATAAAGTTTTTCACTAAATTCTTTCATTTCTGATGAGTCAATATCTCAATATAGTTGTAAGCATTAAGTTATCATTCAATAATGATCTTTCTGACCAAAATACCCGTCTTCAAATTAATTATTACAAAGTATAAACCGGGAGCAATATTGTCAAATAACCTATAGTTATTTGTTCCTTTGTTGATCCGGATTAAAGAGGAGTGCATATTTTGTGACAATGAATTGTTGATTTTAAGTTCGTACATATTATTGGCCAGATTATCATTGGTCGAATAAATAATTAGACTGTTACCGTTTGCAAATACGGTGAGATCAGAGAATGCATTATTATCGACAGAAATATTTGTCGAATCAAATATTACTTCGAAGGAACCGAAATTATTTAGTTCGCTTGTTTCACACAATTCATTTTCTGCATCTGTGAAATACAATAGGTAATAGGTAAGTTGTAATATGTCGGTTGGATGTGCAATTGTAACAGGTGAAATCTGATTTTGACCTGCTAACAGCGCAGGCTCCGAAACAGTATGTATCAAAATATCGGATGCATCCAATATGGTGTCGGTTGACCAATAAAATTTCGTTTTTACCGGATCACCATCAATGGCAGATATGTTTGTGATGGAATAATTGAAATTGACATTTGGCTGACTCAACTGCGCATATACAGGTGTAAGATGATTGTTGGCTACATAGTCAATAGCATTTGCATCAATTATAAAATTGTCTATCCGCATACCACCTTTGCTTCTGTATTTATACCTAAAAACAACATTTTGTTTACCCTGGAGAAACGAAATGTCAATGCTCGCAGGCGTGAAATTTGTATCAGACAATGCCCACCCAGGCTGATTATATAAACTTCCAACAGAAAGACTGTTATACCAGTTTGTGGCTTGCCCCAGTTGAGTGGTCAATATTTGCCAGTTGTTTCCCCCATCAATAGAATATTCCATATTTCCCCCTGTAATATCAATCCATGTAGTACCCGTACAAACCAGGTCGAAAGACAGATTGATTTGGTGTAGACTGCTAAAATCAAAAGAAGGTGTTTCGAGGTACCAATATGGAACTACTACAATGTCCATGGTTGAATTTACTCTGTCTGTAAACATCGTTCCTGATTTCTCTCCTTGATCGTGTACTAATAATCGTTCTGCGGGAGCAAACATATTTCGGAAACGGTAGCCTTTTTTCAAACGAACGCCATATATATTTATCACATAACCATTCCATCCGTTCACAACAGTATCGTTAAAATCCTCGGCATACGGGTATGTTGAAATGCTGTCAAGCGCTAGTGGCCAATTTCCAATATTGTTTGTTTCGTTTGATTCTATAGAGGTATTAAAAGGGTCGATCTGATATAAGAGATATTTATAGCTGGAAAAATTTGATGGTGTTGAAAATATTTCATTTAAAAAATATTTCATATCCGGACGAATTCTTTGAACGGTGTCTTGCCCAAGATAATAATCGGATCCATCCAGTATGCTGTCGATCGAAACATAAAACTTTACATAAGTAGGATTCGACATGTAATTTCCCCTGTTTATTATATCCATGGAGAATTTAATTTTTTGATTCATCGAACTGATCATTAACGACTTTTTGTAAGGAACGAACAAATCAATTGCTTTTTGAGAAATTCTGAAATTATCAATAACAGCTCCTTCAGGAAATGGATTAGGGGAATTTGCATAAGTTTCAGTAGCAATATTATATCTGAACTGTACATGACTTCGATTCGCTAAAAGCCCCAGATCAACTACATAATGGGTATTTCTGTCAGCATCGCGACTATTGTATTGCCAGGTATTAGCAAAGGCTTTTTCATTGCTTTCAAAAAACAACTCAGAATGGTTTGTCCAAATATAATTTTGATCGTAACCACCTACATCTTCATATTCCATAAAATAGTACCACCTGTTATAAGATTGATTGGATGTGTCTAAAACAGTCCAGGTTGCCCCCCCATCAGTAGTATAGCTCATATTGATCTGACCATTAAAACAATGACAGTATCCTTCCCCACGAAACATTGCATCAAACTCGAGTGTTGGATGTGTAATGGTTGTTAAATCAAAAACGGGTGTGTAGAGATGTTCTCTGCTCATTGGTGTTACCAATATGTTTGCTGTAGTATGAAACGCTTTTGTTCCGGAAAAAGCTGTATTTAAATATACTCCCTGTGGCGCCCCCCAGCTCCAATCGTCGTTACCAATTGACGAATTATGCGACCATCCGGTAATCTGATTTTCAAAATCATTATAATACGGTAGTGTGACGATTGGAACTTGCTCAAGCCTGAAAAAACCAATATTATTTTCTTCGTGCATTTCATCAAGCGTGTTTGCATAATCAAGCTGATATATCAGATAATAATTTCCGGCAGGAAATGCCGGCTTCGAATAAGCAACCTTTTCAATACGCGAAAGGGTGTCATTCAGTGGCAATTCATTAACCGTTGCTAATAATATATCACTTCCGTCAAGCAAGCTGTCGTTCGACCAGTAAAACTTCGAAATAGAGTTTGTGGCTGGTGACAGTCCACTGTTGAAAAGCATATAGGTTAATGTATCTGTGACTAAATTTAGAGTGGTTGTGGTTTTATTCTTATTTTCTATTGACAGATCAGGTTTTGGCTGCCCGATATAGAAATCATCCATGTTCACATTCTGATCGAACAACCCATAGGCGGCGGTGCCTGAGTATTTAAATCTTATTTTGACATTGTTTTTCGTGTTTAAGGCCGAGAGACTGTTACAATGACAACCCCAGCCTATATTGCGTGTCAAGGGTATTGAAACACTTGTTGAATAATATGGGGTTGAATTGACGGAAGATAATTCCATTAACAGAGCTGAACTGTATCCGTGTTTCGTCTTATACCAAAAACATATTACATTATTGTTGGCAGGTGTTAGATCAAGATAAGGGGTTTCGAGGTATTGCACAGGGGGGGTGTATCCGAAAAGAGTATCAGATATATTCCTGATATACCAGCTATTTAATCCACTATGAGTACCTTCCGACTGATGAATATTGCTGTAGCCTTTTACCCAGTAATAAGGTATGGAAAAAGCAGAGGGTTTCCAATAACTGATATTACCTTCAAAGTCCTCTTTGTATTCCGGAATTGTAAATGTAGAGTCTATATGAAGCTTGCAATAGCTAACATTGTCGTTTTCGTTGTTCTCGGCAAGGTTATTATTAAAATCATGTTTGTAAAAAATATAGTAATCCCCTGCATGCAGATTGGGTATCATATTGGCAGTATACGACCAACTGCTGAGGCTGCCTGAAATGCCCGATGTTTTACTCCCGATCAATGAATCACCCGCATCGAAAACATTATCCCGCGAAAAGTAATAATTGGTTGTATTTGTAAACATTGACAACAAAAAACCGCTGTATACTAAAGGAGAAACCACCGTAATGGTAGTATAATTTTTTGCGGCACTAATATCTTGCCCCTGAATAGCCATAACATTCGCTCCATTTTCCTGAATCGAAAAATTATCTATCATCCATCCTTGCTGTGAGACATCGACAGAAGCATATCTGAATCTGAAACGGACATGACTCTGGCCCTGAAGAAATGCCAGGCTGTGAATCGAATTCTTATAATTCGAATAATAACTATTCGACCAGGCTGGCTGTCCTCCAAATCCTGAACAAGATGAATTATCATACCAGTTTACTTTTTCTGCGGTAGTTCCATTCAACAATGTCCAGGTTGTTCCCTGATCAGTTGAATATTGAACATTACCGCCATCAGTATACACTGTCCTGTATTCGTGGCAGAAACTGATCAGATACGTTTTGGTCATGTTCGAAAGATCAAAGTCAGGAGTTTCCAATGCCATCATTGAAGTATATTCCATATTCCCTGATAGATTTGTCGCCCATACATTCGGGGTGGATGCCACTATATTTAAATAGTTTCCTGTGGGAACACCTCTTTGCCAGTAATCAGTTCCGGAAATAGCATAATGCGACCATCCCGTGCAAGTCACTGAATCAAAATTCTGGTAATAGGGAGGCGTAATTTGTGAATGTGCCTTCAGCGCCGGTAGAAAAATGAGCAATATAAAAAGAATGCCGTTAAAAAGATCTTTACAAATTATTTTTTCAAAAACAAAATTACACCTCTTGCGAAATAACGACTGGGTTGAGATTTGTATGATAATTTTCAATTTTTTATCGATTTTATTGTATTAATAATACGAATGAATTGCTAAGAATTTTTCACTTCACCTTATACCTTTTAGTTTTCCACCCTCACCTCCCCGCAGTTCGGCAGGCTCACTGCGCCGCTGTTCGACACGCTCACTGCGCCGCTCATCATCTTCGGCGACAAAGTATCACGTTGCTTCTTTAGAGTTCTGATTTGGGTTATATGCATAATTAAACAATTCTAACAAATTCTCATTTACCAATCTTCCACGAAACGCCCAACATCCATGAGGCACGCCACACTTGGGCATCAGGAACTTCATTTATTACCCCTTGGTAAAAATTATCAGCAATATAGGGTTTTTTCAGCCGATCTACCTGCGAAATTACGGCGCCAATATCTATAAAACATCTTTGGCTCCGCCCAATGATCAGCGAAAATCCAAGAGAGCCTGCCCACCTTGTCTTTTCATTAAATAAGGCACCAAGGCCCAGATAACCTCCATAATTAAACATGCTTGAGTTCTGGCTATGGCCATGCAAAAATATCATACCGCCATAACTCACTTTTAAATTTTTCTCTTTGTAAAATGCCGTAAACTTATCTGAAATCAACGTGTCACGTATTGTTCCCGAACTCAGGTAAGTCGAAGTAAAGATCGAGTCTTTAGTGTAAGGATTATATTTATAATCGCTTAATCCGCTGACAAACAATCCACCAGACACATCAATCCTGAAACCACGCGTAAGCTGGACAGATAAAGCGTCATATGGTTCTTTCACCTTTGTTTCGGGGTTATATTTATAGATATTGATAGTCTGGACGTCTTTGCTAATTGGTACTGACGTCGTAACATATAAAGGTTCATTTGCAGCAAGGCTTTGGAGTTTTTCATAAACAATCATTGTTTTGGTAAAGTTTGGAAGCACCTTATTTATCCGGGCAGAATCAAACACTTCCAGTTCCATTAGAATTGACTGATATGAATCATTAAAAAGTTTTTTCTTTTCTATAAAACTCTTACACGAGCCAGCTTTTAACAGATCAACACTATCTCTTAAAACCTTTAGTTCTGATTTTAATTTATTAACCGGTTTATAATAATATAATTCAAGCTCAATAAAATCTGATCTAAAAACCTCCGAGGAGGAAGTTTTCAATTGCATATCTTCAGGAAGTATATTATTTACAGGATCAAACACATTTGATTTAAGGACCGACTCAATTTCTGATTTATTTATCACATCCAATAACTTCATGTATTCGTAGCAACTGTTGATGTTTTCGATACAAGATAAATACCTTTTATAGGAAGTAATATTCGTATTTAATAGTTGTGATTTTTTATTAATCTTATCGATATAAGAATTTATTGATTGACATTTATCCGATTGGTAAAAGCGGATAACTGTATCCGATTTTAAAGCAGTATCTATAACGGATTTACTTATATTGGTATCAATATCAGGTAATTTAGGGTAAGTTATATACTTGCAAAAATCTTCAATATTAGTTTCAAACCTGTCATAAGCCGTATCAGCAATCATTATACTATAATTGAGAGGATTGAACCCGGATATCTCAATCTGAATCTCGCTGCCCTCCCTCATTAGCAAAGGTTTCTTTTGTATCTTTTTGTGTTCTTTATCCTTGTATATTTGTTTGGTACGGAAATCATAATAGACCCTGTCACCACTGAATATTTTGTTTTGATGATGACATTTTTTTGAAGGACAACTCATGCCATGTTCTGCGCCTTTCTTGTTTCCCTTATTGTTTTGCGTGGTTTTACAGCTTCCGAAACAGATTACAACAGCCCCGATCAACAATACAAAAGCTTTCATTTTCATTTTGCTAATTTTTGTTTTCATGGTCTTGTTTTTTTGTTTATTAAACTTTTTTTTACTTTCACGTTGTCGCTGTTCGACAAGCTTATGGCGTTGTTGTTTCCACCCTCACCTCCCGACAATATTGATGCTCAAGACGTCGCCAACAATTCTTTTTGATGCTTCCTTTTTTTATTACCTCTTAAATATTTGCATCAGTATGCTTGTTTTATAGTGTCTAATATAAATTTCTTCAATATTTTTTTTGACATCCTGTTCTGTAGTATTGTTTATAAATTTGAGATACTCCTCAACTCTTGTAAATTTTTGAAAATCGTCTTTATTAAAGTTGTTGATCTTTTCATCTTTGTTCAATAAGGAATTATGCATAGTTTCCATCCATTCCAACTTCATTTCTCTTGGGATATATCCGAATTTGATATAATATAACTGTTCATTAAAAAGCCCCAGCAAATCATTTTTAATTATTTTCTCTTCGTTTTCACCTATTTTTGCCTTACCATATCTTTGTATTTTCCGGATTATCACCCTATACTCACCTGTACATTTCTGAATAGTTGAAAAGTATGAAGCCCGAATATTAATAAACAGACTAAGAACAGCGACTATAATACCAACTGCGGTAATTATTTCCAAAACCAATTCAACTACGTCTTTACATTCCATGTTTTATTACGATTAAGTTTGTTTAACGGATTTATTTGAAAGGGCTTCCTCCTCCCCGCAGTTCGACAGGCTCACTGCGCCGCTGCTCGACAGGCTCACTGCGCCGCAGTTCGACACCCGCACCTCTCCATTCATCAACTTCGGCAACAAAGCATCACGTAGCTTTGTGAGGGTTCTGATTTGGGTTGTATTCGAATATAGTTTTTCAAAAATTGTTTTAATCTGTTCGTCAAATTCTGTTAAAGATTTATCGTCTGCTATTGGAAGAACATACTCCTTTAAAATGTCGGTTTTCAGATTGGTGAATATACTGCCGTTACCAAGTTGTATGAGTTCAGGTTTAATGTGCTTAAAAAACAAATAGAGGAATTCTTTTGAGAATTTTGATTTTGGAAAATGCAACCACCCATCATGAATACATGAATCAACATCAAGTATTTTTGGAATTCCCGGTGTGGCACTATTTGATAGCACTAAAGAACCCTTTTTAAGTAATGTGGTTTTACTCAAACCTTCTTCTCTTATTTTTTCCTTTATTTCGAAAATGAAAGGCGAATCAACACCTGTAACATCAGAAATTTTCAACCAATTCAAACCTGTTTCCGAAAGAAAATCATGTATAGGTCGTGGTGAGCCTCCACGTTTTATTGTAACATAATTGCCTAATGGTTTTTTCACCCAACTCTCTTCCGCCTCCTCCACAAACCATTGCCTGAAAAGTGTTTCAGCCAATTGTTCGAGGGTTTTGTTTTGGCGGTGTAGCAGATCTATTTTATCATCTAGGCTGCTTAAGACTTCAGCTATTGACTTTTGTTCATTAATATCAAAAGGAACACTAATTGGAATTGCATGAATGTGATTTCTGTTTAATGTTGGAACAGCACTCCCTCCATCAAATGATTTGAAATCAAATGATTTCAGCAAAAAGTAAACAAATTTTGGAAAAGAGTTATGAAATACTTTTGAGTAAAGGACTGTATTGTGTGCCCAAAAATCATTTTCGTAAAAATGAGCCGCCCCAATACTATTTCCACTCCGTCCGATTGTAAGTCCTGGTCCTTTTGTTGTATATTTATTGTGATAGCCAATTGGGCCATTTGAACCTGCAACTAAATAATCACCATCAACAAATTCAGTTTGAACTAAATCGTGTCCTCTTTGAAGAGTTAGTAATTCTCCTATTGTTGTATTTTTCCACTCACTCATTTTTTCTTCGGGTTGGTTTTGTTTGCGCTGACTTCGAGAGCCTCTATCCCGCTGCCTTCGAGAACCTCTTTCCCGCTGCCTTCGAGAACCTCAGGCAGCGGGTTGGTTTTATTTTTTCTTTCATTTTTAACGGTTTCTGAGGCGCTCGAAGAAACCGTAACCGAAGTTCCCACGGTGTCTGAGATTCCCTCGGTGGCTGAGGTACTCACGGTGGCTGAGGTACTCACGGTGGCTGAGGTACTCGAAGCCACCGTTTCGTCGCTGACTTCGAGAGCCTCTTTCCCGCTGCCTTCGAGAACCTCAGGCAGCGGGTTGGTTTTATTTTTTCTTTCATTTTTAACGGTTTCTGAGGCGCTCGAAGAAACCGTAACCGAAGTTCCCATGGTGGCTGAGATTCCC
>Ga0208789_1001037_pt1 | contig 18279 bp, 13 predicted proteins | sample Methanotroph_Enr_FD_187368 | JGI IMG/M metagenome (GOLD analysis project Ga0208789, IMG submission 187368) | Enriched soil microbial communities from Old Woman Creek wetland in Ohio, USA - Methanotroph_Enrichment_5 (SPAdes) (version 2) | ecosystem: Environmental > Terrestrial > Soil > Wetlands...
ATCTGACGGGCTTGAGCCACGGGTGGTCGATCGGTTTTAATCCGTACTGCTCGGCAATTTCACGTTCAAACAAATGTACCTGTGGACACTGCGGCGTAAGCGAAGGAAATTGATCGCCCTCTACCTGCGTTCGACCCACATAGAGTTGATTGAGTTCATCATCAGCCATTATAATATAGAGTTGCGTGATTTTTGATTGCGGGACTGAATCGCCAAACATCGCTGATACCCGGTGACCTGCGGCTACACTATCGAGAATAGCCTGCTTAAAGTCCTCAAATGCAAGTGTCGGGATAAGACTAAGCCGAATTGCTCGACCGTTGGTCATTGTCGCAAAGCGGGAATTAATCATGGTCGGTTCTCCAGAAAACGGACCGCGTCATTAAGCAATGTGCTCAACGTAGCGGGGATATACAAACCCAAAAGTAATACAATGCCCATAAAACATACCACAGGCGCGGCGGTGAGCAGGCCGTCACGATATGGCGTGTTGCGCACCTCGGCGGGAGCTCGACCTTGAACAACCTTTAACACAGTTGCGCCCATACCGATAAACACTACCAGCAGCAGTAACAGGAACAGCCCGGCAATGACGAATCGGCCTGCATTGAACGCACCATTGAGTATGGAAAACTCGCTTATGAATGGGCCAAATGGGGGCGAACCGGTGATAGCCAGAAATCCGGCAAGGAACAGCGCACCGGATAAAGGCAGCCGACGCATCACCCCGTATACCAGATCAGTACTCTTACTGCCATAGGCTCGGTGGATGTTGCCGGCGGAAAGAAAAAGTACACCCTTAGTCATGCCATTGGTTACGATGTGAAGCATCGTTCCGAACAGGGCCGGTCCTCCGATTCCCAGGCCCAGCACGAGGATGCCCATGTGTTCGACACTGGAATAGGCAAGCAGTCTTTTAAAATCACGCTGACTTACCATGAATAATCCGGCAACTGCCATGGAAAATAATCCCATGAACAGCAGCAGCCGTGAGATATAGGCCATCTCTCCCGCCGCTAAACATATTTGATAAATGCGCAAAATTGCCAAGAACGCACAACTGGTAACGCCGCCGGCAAAAATCGCACCTACCACACCCGGAACTTCGCCATATACTTCCGGTTTCCATGTGTGCATTGGCGCAAGCCCCATTTTTGTGCCGTAGCCTACTAATAGCAGGATAAATGCCGCATGAAGCCAGGGCTTGGACAACAGCGGGGCATTGGCAAGAACGTCTTCAAACGTCAGCGTGGATTCAAGCCCTGCCTGCAGCGACGCGTATGCCAGAAAGAACGTTCCCAACAGTGCAAGGGCAATACCTACCGAGCCGACCATCAGGTATTTCCAGGTAGCCTCAATGCTGCGCTCTGTGCGATTAAAGTAAATCAACGGTGCAGTGCAAAGAGTCGTCGCCTCTATGGCCACCCACATCAAACCCAGGTGATGTGACCATACAACGATGCTCATAATACCCAAAAAGCCAAGAAGGCATGCGCAGAAAACACGATTGGATCGCTCCTTCCTGTACTGAAGATACCCCACCGTGTAAAACGAACAGAATAGGAACAGTGTGCTCACCACCAGCAGCACGATTCGACCAGATGGATCTAAGATCAGCCATTTTGCTGTAACCATGTATTCAGGCCGCATAAGCACAAATATTACTGTTGCGAAATGCAAAACCGCTGTCACCGGCAACAGCCATGGGCGCAGGCGATTTGATGGAACCGCCGCCGCCAGAGCAGCCATAATAAGTGGAAAAAATATCATTACATACGCCATAAATTATTCCTTAAGTGAAACCAGTTGGCGAGTGTCCATGGAGGAGAACGCCTGGTTAATATGATTGATAATGATACACGTTACGAAGATGCCTACGAATAAGTCCAGCATTACTCCCATTTCAACGATAAGCGGCATCGCCTCAACCAATAACATACTGAAAATAAAAATCCCGTTTTCCAAAACAAGGTACCCGATTACCTGGCTGATTGCTTTGTAACGGGTAACCAACTGAATGAATCCAACCAAAACGGTCGCGATAGACGTTGGTACCAGCAGCGTATCATAATGATCCCCAGCCAACGGCAGTTGGCCCGCAAACAGCAGTGCAAAGGCTGTCGCCATTGCGCCGAGTATTATTGAAGGCAAAAAGCCTATCAAAGGCTTAACTTCGTGCTTGATTTGGGCGTCGCGCAACGCTCGAACGATTATCGACGGGATAACGACAGCTTTAATAGCAACGGCCGCAACGGCCATCAGTACCACTGCCATAGTTAGATGCTTGTTTACGAGCAATGTAATGATGCCAAGTAATACGCCTTGCGAAGCTACAATGCGAGTTACCGCAAGGATTCGGCTGGTGCCTAACGCAAACAGGTTCATCACCAGGATAGTTACCAGGACGGTGTTGAGCAGGTTCGTCATTGATAATACCTCAATAAAAGAATAAAGCTGAATCCGCAGAAAAGCAGAGCCGATATCAGCAGATAGGGGATATGGCGCATTCGGAGTCTGGCCATTACGGATTCTACAATACCTATTATGATCGCCAATCCCAGCATCTCCATAATGAATAGCGGCCAGTTCATCCACATCGTTTTCATTTGAAACGGAGTGATTATGTGCAGCAAAACCGTGCCAAGCACAAATAACTTCAAAGATGCCGAATAGAGTATGATCCCCAATAGCGGCCCGCTGTGATCGAGCACCATAACCTCATGGATCATTGTCAGTTCAAGGTGCGTATTGGGATCATCTACGGGAATCCGGCACGTCTCGGTCAGCAATACGATAAACAGCCCTATCGAAACCAGTACCAGCGGTGCCGCCATAGCTACTGAGAACGCGCTTGTTGAACTGTGCAGCATCGTGGTAAGACTTAGTGAACCTGATATCTTTGCCAGCACAAGCAGCGCAAAGAACAACGCCGGCTCGGAAAGGCAGGCAAATGTTACTTCACGGGCTGCACCCATTCCCTCAAACGATGAGCCTGTATCCAATGCCGCGGCTGTTGTAAAAAATCTTGCCAGTCCGAAAAGGTACGCAAAAAGTATCAGATCGCCTGCAAAAGCAATTGGCGCATCAAACTGACTTATCGGTATGAGCATACCAGCCAGCACAACCGTTGCAAGTGTAACGACCGGCCCGGCAATAAACACCCACGTTGTTGTTCTGCTAAGCACGATACCCTTGCGCATAAGCTTTACAATATCATAATATAGCTGAAGCACCGGCGGGCCTTTTCGGCCGCCAAACCATGCTTTGGTTTTGTTAATGACACCCAGCAGCAGCGGCGGCAATATCAATAATAACAAGATATGGATTATTATATCAATCATGATTGAACTCCGATTGTGCCACAGATAAGTAGAATTATTACGATGATCAGAATATACAGCACATAAAGATGTGTCTGACCCTGCTGAAAAATGCGAAGCGACTGAAGATTTCGGCCCCCCAGATAAAATAGCGGCAGTACCAGCCGGTCAAGAACTGTATCTGGCACGATATTCTTGAAATGTGCGGTTCTGGGAAACAAGCCACGAATGCTAGACCAATGAGTTTTTGGCCAAAGAATAAAAGCGAAAAGGTTCACAAGGATTTGGCTAAACGATGACCCGGTGTATTGAATCCGTGCGGTAGGCTCGGCGTAGCCGCAGTCCCATGTTCCCGCCTCGCTGATGACTTTGGTTCGTACCAGCTTTTTAAATGCAAGAGCAATAATTCCGACGAGCAAAACAAGGGCCAAATTCATTTTAGTAATCGCCACCAGCGGCGCAGCTGTTGTAAGTAAGATTGTCCCTTCAGGCATTGCCGACCACATCCTGGCGGCACTGTCGAGCCATCTGGCAGTGATCATCGGGAATAATCCTATACAGATGCAGCCAATCGCCATCGCGAGCATAGGAATTGTCATGCTCGCCGATGGTTCACAGGCATGATCAACAGGTTCGCATCGCGAATTTCCTAGGAACACAGCACCGAATATCTTCACAAAACACGCAACCGCCAGCGCCCCTATCATTGCAAGCAGCACTGCCGCTATCGCAACAACCGAGAACCCAGACCCATTTCCGGAATCAAGGGTATGAAACAATCCGCTGTAAATCAGCCATTCGCCGGCAAAACCATTAAGCGGCGGCAATGCGCAAATGGCAACTGCACCTATCATAAACAGAACCATTGTCCGCGGCATCAGTTTAGCCAGGCCGCCCATTTGATTAATATTCCGAGTATGCGCTGCATGGATGATCGCCCCGGCATTAAAGAACAGCAATGATTTGAAAAGGCTGTGATTCCATACATGCAGCATCGCACCGCCAAAGCCCAGCAATATCCATTCCGGCCGGTTCTGTGAGCGACCCAGAAGCGCCAGGCCCACGCCTATCATAACTATTCCGATATTTTCTATGCTGCTGTATGCCAGCATGCGTTTTATATCATTTTGGCCGATAGCAAATGCAATTCCCGCCACACCTGTAACCACTCCCACTATCAATACCACACAGCCCCACCATACCGCGGTTTCTGGAAGCAGAGCAGTCATGCGAATTATGCCGTACACACCCATCTTGAGCATAACCGCGGACATCACCGCAGATACATGGCTTGGTGCGTTGGCATGGGCGCCTGGCAACCATACATGCAGCGGCATTATTCCCGCTTTGAACCCAAATCCGATCAATGCCAGTACAAAAATTGTTCCCGCTAGGCCTGCCGATATTCCCTGAGCCGAATTCAATGCAAATGAATTCGTAGCATGTCGCCAAAATGCGAACATGGCGATAAGACATAATGTCCCAATATGTGTGGCGATCAGATACACCCAGCCGGCTCGGCACACATCCGGGTTATCATTTTCAGCTGTTGCAGCAAAATAGGCTGCAATCGCCATGGTTTCCCATGCTATGAGAAAAAGAACGGCATCGCGTGCAACAACAACCAGTGCCATTGAACCGGCAAGCACGCCGTAAAAAAGAACAAGCCTGCGGCCGTTCTCTAAATGTTCCGATTGTTTCCAGTACCTCAGGCCATAGATCGAGCCAAACACTGGTATAATAAATACGGGCACTAAAAATAATATGCTTATAATATCTATTGTTATTATAAACTGCCCCAAAGGCAAAAACCAGGGTAAGCATAACGTTGGTGGTGCGGCTTCCCCAAACGATGCAACTATTCCGCCTAATCCGACCAGGCTTCCTAGAACCATACATACTGCCGCAAGCCGCTGTCCCATCGCCGAACGCAACGAAAATAAAAAAACCGGCAACCCGCTGCAAACTAATACGGCAATTGCCGCTAGTATCATACAAATACTTAACATAATAATTTTTTTCGAAATTTAATCGCATACCGGTTCAGCATAAAGCTTTGCCTCACCGTGCGAACAACCTCGCAATAAACTCCCTAAACGGTATCATTGTACTCATTGTTAGAATCACTGTAATCAGGATATATAACACATATTGCTGTGTTATCCCCTGTTGGAATCTGCGGAACCAGCCAAACCATTTCTCAAAATTATGACCTATTGGCAATATCACCCGATCCAGTATTGGGTCATCCACATGGCTGCTCATATCAGTAGATTCAGGAAACAGCCCTTCAATATTCGGCCTATGCATGCGTGGACGAAGTACCCAACGGAACATTGCCACGATCATCTGTGCGAACGATGATGCCGTGTATTGTACCTTTTTTGTCGGACAAGCATAACCGCAGTCCCATGTGCCGAATATACTTGAAATTCGAGTGTACAATTTCATGAAGGTCGCTATTGATAGCACCAGAATGATTAAGACTAGCGACATCAAACTTACCGGTTTCAGCGGTGCGATTGCTCCGATGCTCATTATTGGTGAATTTGATTCGATCATCAAACCTGCTGTTACTCTATCGAGAACTGGTATCAGCAGCACCGGCGCCAACCCAATAATCGCGCAGCTCGCCGCCAGAACTGCCATCGGCACCCGCATAGTTAGTGGTGATTCATGTGCGCGTGTCGCGGCAACAGTTCGCCCAGTGCCCAAAAACACCGCACCATAAACCTTCACAAAACAGGCAACCGCCAGTGCACCTATCATGGCCAGCACAGGCACGACAATCACGGCCACAGATGCCATTGATCCTTTGGCTGTTAAGGTCCCAAACAAACCCAAATAAACAAATAACTCACTCACAAAGCCGTTCAGTGGAGGCAGGCCGCAGATAGCGACCGCACCGACGAAAAACATAGCAGCAGTCCATGGCATAGCTTTGGCCAGTCCACCAAGAGAGTCTATCTGCCGTGTGCGTACACTGTGCACTACCGAGCCGGCACTTAGAAACAACAGCGACTTGAATAGACTATGATTCCATGTATGCAGCAGGCAACCGGCCATTCCCAGTACTATCCACTCCGGATGCCCGGCCGAACGCCCTAACATTGCCACCCCAAAACCCATCAGGATAATGCCTATATTTTCGACACTGTGATATGCAAGCAGCCGTTTGAGATCATGTTGACCGATAGCGAACACAACACCAAGAAGCCCACTTATAGCACCAAGCAGAAGAATAAGGCCGCCCCACATAGAAGGCGGGTCGGGCAGCAGCAAAAGGAATCGCACTAATCCATAAATGCCCATTTTCAGCACAACGCCGGAGAGCATCGCAGAGATATGAGTTGGTGCGCTGGCGTGTGCGCCGGGAAGCCAAAAATGAAACGGCATAATACCCGCTTTTAATCCAAATGCGATAAGCGATAAGAAAAACAGGACATTCAAAACTCCTATGCCGATCATATCACTGGAAATTGGCTTTAGATCGTAAGATCCCGTTGCCCATCGCCACAGAACAAACAGCGCAAACAGAGTCAGCGTGCCGACGTGTGTGGCAATTATGTATATCCAGCTTGCTCGGCGACATTCAGCTTTATGGTCTTCGGTTGCAACAAGGAAAAACGCTGATAACGCCATAACCTCCCAGCCAAGCAGAAAAGCCATAGCGTGCTTACTAATGACCAGCAGAGACATACCAGCGGTTAATAATCCCCAGAATAGTTGAACTTTTCTTCCGGTTCTTATATTCCGAAGTTGGGGCCAGTACCCCATTCCATAAATCGAGCCAAGCCCTCCCATAAAAAAGACCGGCACAAGAAAAAACGCGCTTAGATTATCAATGCCGATAATTGAATTGCCGATCGCGGGCCAGGGAAAGCTAAATGTTTGAGCTTGACCAACTCCTAACGCCAACGATGCGCCGACTAAGCCCAGTATTGAACTAATGCTCATCATCACTACGGCAATGCGTTGCCCCCAGACTGTCCTTCGAGGCAGGCATAGCCCAGGCAGCCCGCTTGCTGCCGAAACTAAAATAGCTATTATGATAAGCTCAAGAGACATTAATAATATCCATCTATGTTGATGAACGAATCTATTCCTTCATGTCAGGAAGCATTGCTATGAGCCCCATGACCATTATGGGTATTAGTCAACGCAGAAATAGCGGCTTCAGCGCGAGATAAGGTTTCCATCAACTCTTCACGCGAAGCCTGACGCTTGAGTGCCATCTTAAAATCTTGGTTTTGCAGAACAAAGCCAAGACGGGATAATATATGCAAATGTGCCCGGACTGTCGGACTAATAAGTGCGAAAAGCGTACTTACCGGCTGACCATCGATAGCCCCAAAATCTATTGGATGATCTAGGAAGCACAATGTCATGCTGGGTTTAGATACATGCAGAACGACTGGATTTCGGACATGTGGAATTGCGATTCCATCACCGATACCAGTGGAACCCAATGTCTCGCGAGCCATCAGTACCTGGTACAAAAAACCACGATCTACTTCCTCAGGAAGATTAAGTATATCTACAATCGCACGAAGCACTGAAGGCTTATCATTGCCCCCTACCCGGTAAGAGATACCCCCTGCTTTTAGAGCATCCGAAAGACTGGGCAAAGGAGTCTTGCTCTGCTCAGTTTCCTGGAATATTTCTGGAGAAACCTGTATTCGCCTGGAGGTTGCCCATTCCAAAAGCTCAGATCGGTTAAACCGGTACTGCTCATTGATCCGATACACTGGTACCATTTGCTGTTCGATCCAGCGATATATCGTTTTTTCAGAAACATTAAGGATTTTAGCAGTATCTTTAACCGATAATTGCATTAGTACATCTCCTTAGATATCCTTACCAATACCATGACATCTATGGACATTATAAAATATTGTCCTTAGATGTCAAATTAAGTTTATAATATACTAAAAAGGTCGAATTAGCTCACTAAATAGTTTTGTCATTTCTGTTGCAAATGGCGAAATACAGGGCTATATAGTAGAAAAACCACTGAAGAACACAGCTATGAAGTTTCCAATGCGATGTTTTCATGACAAAGCGGAACGATTCTCGTTGATCCGCAAATCTTTCTGGACTATGTCTTAGGTATCGAGCTTGGCACAAGGTATTTTAAAGTTGCCATTTTTCCCGCGATGGCAGACTTTCAGGCTGGGTGAAGTGCTGTTCCAACTGGCAGCACTTCCGAAGGCCAGTGCAGACTTTCCACACCCTCTGCTCCAAAATATCGGTTGCCGCCGCGAGATCCTGGATTAAACTTGTGCAATAAGACCCGCAGAGGTCTGCAACGAAGCCGTTGGTTTATCATCACCATTGCCAAGCTCTTTTCTATATTCTTTGACGATCTTCAGCCAAATTGCCAAATGAAGCAGCCGGAAGGCATAATGCCATTCAGTGTTTTTATTTTCTAAGATAGTTTGACCTTTTCCTTTAAACAGCACCCCATCAAATTGTCCCAGATTCGCACCATATTCATCAACCAATTGCGCTATCTTTTTGCTCTCCGACCAGTATTTCTGGTAATCATGCCACGAATGCTGAACAACTTTTTTCCTTCCCAGTTTCTCCATCATTCCCGCTGCCATATCCTGCATTTTGCGAATACTCCGCTGTGCCATCCGCATGATTTCACCACTGCAGGGTTTTATCCCGTCATTTGCCGAAGGGATATACAACCCGCTTCCAAGAAGTTTTTTCGCCGCCATCATGAATATTTTGTTACCAAGCTTCAACTCCACAGGACACTTAAATGCCAGGTCAAGCAGCCTTCTATCCGCCCCAACCAGTTTAAGCGGCAGCACCCTCCTCTGCGCCGACCACGTTGCCGCCTCGATCCAGTGCCGAAATGGATATATTTTCAGCCATTCCGCCACACTGCTTCGCCTCTGGTCTGCATTGGCGTTATAAAACCCGCTTATCCTTGCGCTTAAACTCTCAAGAATATTATCTGTTATAAATTCATCTAAGATATGATCCTGCCTGTATGGATGATCAAATTGAACTTTTTTATAATAGCCAGGCCGCCCCCTCCCCCACTGTTTGCAGAAAACAAAATCTTTCGCGCAATAAGCCCTGATGATCGTGTCAAACAGATCCCCCGTAAACAGGGTCTTTGTCTTTTTATTTATCAGATCCGCGAAACCAAATAAATGAGCATGAACAAACTCGCAATCAAATCCGATGAATTTAACTATATCAATAAGATTATTCGCCAGGTACTCTTCTTCTCTAAACAACGGAAACCATGTGTGCCCATACCCTTTCGCCACTTTCTCTGCGACCTTGGTTTCTCTATTAAGTTCATCGCACAGCGTCAGCCCCATGCATTCCAACTCCTTCGGCACCGCCGCCATTACCAGCCGGGAATCCAGCCCTCCGCTCAGCGCCACAGCCACTGGCCCTCCCGCTGCTCGATCCCGAACCGATGCAGTTACCGCCTCGCTTAATTCGTCCGCCAGTTCTGTTTCACTATATCCGCTTTGCAGTTCATCAGGCACAGACCAATAGCTCAAGTTTTTGCACACAGCCTTGCCGGGCGCATTTAGATTAACGCAATACACAGCCCCAGGCCTAAGCTCTGTAACATTCGTGTACATTGTATTTGGGAACGTACAATATCTCGTCAGCATGACTTGCGCAATTGAGACAACATCTAAATCCGCCCCGCTGTCACTTACAGCCGCAACCAGGTCCTGCTGTGTCCCAAATGCTGCCGCCTCACCACCGTTTCCCTTTCCCGCGAATACCTGCGTAAAGTTCATAGGATCAGTAACTAAGCAAAATCCCGCTTCGTCCGCCCACATTATCGCAAACGCCCCGTTTAATTTCCCAAACAGATTATCGCTTTTTAGATCGATACCCCCAAATCCCTCAAAGCGATGTATATCCTTAATTCTCTCAATAAATGGCTTTAACTGCCCATGCGGTATTTCTCCAACCAGGTCGCCTACCCAGGCAAAAACACCATTATGTTCCTTGTTAATATTATTACCACCCGCCAGGTGCTCGTTTAATACCGCTGCGCTGCCCCATTTAAATCCAAAGCATTGCCCCGCCGGCGCACGTTCTCCATAAGGACGTTTAAGCAGCGACAGCAAAAACTCCGGCGAATACCTGTCTCCTATACTGATTAAAAAATCGCACATCAAGGTGCTCCTTCAATTGTTGCATGTATCACAAATATCTTTTTACAAACGCATTTATGCCTTTCTTCTCATAACTCCCCAGAACCAGACAATATACCCCCCCGCAGTAACTCATCATGATCACGATAGTAGCAATGCACAAAACCCGCCAGGAATCAACAAGCCTCACGATCCCCGCCAAATAATATATACCGACAACAGCAGCGCCGATCCCCAGCGGCTTGGCAAAGCAGGTAAAGTAGTGTCTTATAAATTTGATACCGAGCAACCGGCAGACATAGATTTGAGCCAGACTCCTTATCGCGATCATCGGCACAGCGATCCCTAAAGCCAAACCCGCCAGCCCATATTTGTAACATAAGATCAGCGAGCATAAAAACACACTCACACCTTCAACAGCATCTATCATGCTCACATAAAACTGCTTTCCAAGCCCGTACATAAGATCGATAGACATTCGGTAAATTACAAGCATCATACTCCCTGCCGCCAGAATGACTAATGCCGTACCCGCCTGCCCAAAACCCTTATTAAGCCATAATTGCAAAAATGATGGCCCAACTGTCAAAAGCGGAAGCGCCGCCCCAGCCGCTATCATTGCTGTATATTTGCTGCCCTTAATGAACAGAGCTTTGACCTCGCCGCGCGCGTTGCTCCCTGCCAGGTAGCTGAACCTCGGCATGAAAACTCTTGTCATCGAATAGATCGCCCGCCGGTAATAGCTCAGCAGCATCGTGGTAACCCCAAGGAGCCCCACAGCTTCCAGCGAAACAACTTTTCCCAGTATCTGCTTTGGCGATTCGTATGTAAGCACCTCAGCCAGTTTGCATGCGACTATTGTCAAAGCGAAGTAGAACATGATCTTGAACTCAGACCCGCTCACCGACTTGAAACTGATTTGAATATCCCCACAGCATTTCCGAAAAACCACCCACTCCGCCCCCAGCGTCACAACAGCCACTATTACCAGCGTCCAGCCCATAGGTATCAATCCATACCCCGCTATGACGCACCCAGCCAGCGTAGCCGCCCGTACTGTTGCGGATGTTATTTCAACAATGTTTGCCCAGCCAAATTGCTCATACCCCCTGATAGCCGAATCCAGTATTTCCGATGGCAGCTGTATCGCCGCCGCCAGCCCCACTACCCTCAGCAAAATTGCGAATTGCTGCCCGCCCCCGAAAAACTCAGATATGTTATCAGCCAAAAACCAGGAAGCTAAAAAAACCACAAAACCCAGCCCAGCGTAAATTGCCATCGCGGTACTTACCACCACGGACACCCGCTCCTGATCTCCCTGCCCTCGATAAAGTGGAACATGCCTGCAAACAGCCGTCCCGATCCCGAATTTTAGCAGACCGAAATACCCCACCACCGAAGATGCCAGCATCCACATCCCGAAACTCTTTTTGTCAAGTTGCCTCACGATCGCAGGCGTCAGAAAAAAACCTATCAGAACATTAATGCATAGCACACCCCAATTGCCTATCACATTTCGCTTTAATGATGGAAGTTTCCCGCCGCCTGAAGATGCCGTGCGCAAACCACCACTGCTCCCAGTCCTCGCTTTACGCGCAGTCTGTTCCAGAGAAATTTTCAACCCCCACCCCCCATTTAAATTTTACTATACCGAGAGCCAATGCTTCTCAGCACCGACATAACCCAATAGTACTTAAAACAAAATCAATAATCAGCAAAAATTTCCCCACCCACATACAAAAAAAACTAACCCCAAAATGTATTCCTTTAAAATTGTAAGCCGAAATAACTAGAGTGCATACAAACCCATGTGTTTATTGCTCGACATTTTTTAGATAATTGTCCCATTTACGCTGAAAGGATTGAGCATGCCCGATTTCATTGAACGCCATGTGGATAAAACCACCACCGCAGGGTGGAATATCGAGATTTGAATCACCAAAATATGCGATGCAGCAATCAGCCGAATCAAATTATGCAAAGACTTGCGAGAGTTTGCGGCAGTATGCGAGGGTACGCGAAAATCGATCGAATGGGCCCACAAGGACTCGAACCTTGGACACGCGGATTATGAGTCCGCTGCTCTAACCGACTGAGCTATGGGCCCGTAAATTGCAAGGCGGCGGTGAGATTCGAACTCACGAAATAACGGTTTTGCAAACCGTCCCCTTAGGCCACTTGGGTACGCCGCCAAAAGCCAAAAGACCTAATATAATACGAGAAAGGGGGATTTGCAAGTGGCTAATTTAAGTCTTGCCAGTAAACCTTTTATCATTCAAGGCCCAGAACATTGGCCATGGAATACATGCCGGGGTTTTTGCCTACAAGCCACTGGGCAGCCCTGAGTGCGCCGCGGGCGAAATTATCACGATTATGGGCACTGTGGCTGAGGGTAACGGTCTCGCCTAAGGTCGAAAAGATCACGTCGTGTTCGCCTGTGATGTCGCCGGCGCGGATGGCGTGCATACCTATGGTATCAGCCTGACGCAGAGCATCCTTGCCGCTTCTGCCGTTTACGAGGCAGGATGGGTAAGGCATGTTGCGGGCGGACGCTATGTTTTTGGCCAGGGTAAGGGCTGAGCCGGACGGCGCATCTTTTTTGAATCGGTGATGCTGTTCGACGATCTCAATATCATAATCGGGGCCCAGCAATGCGGCGACCTTTCCAACGATGCTGAAAAGAACGTTCATGCCGACGCTCATATTAGTGGCCTGAATGAGCGGAATCAGTTCCGAGGCCTGTTTTACGCGGTTTAGCTGTGATTCGCTAAGGCCGGTGGTGCCCAGAACCAGCGCAACCTTGTTTTCTACGCAATAATTCAGGGTCTTATCAAAAGCTTCGGGGAGAGAAAAATCGATCATAACATCCGCTGTTGAGGGCAAAACATCGGAGATTGGTACATTTATGGCTTTTGAGCCGGCCAAAAGGCCTGCATCTGTACCGGAATCGGGATGTCCTGCGCGTTCAGAGGCGCCTACTATGTCAAATTTAGCTGATTCTATGGCCAAGGCGATAATGCGCCTTCCCATTCTGCCTGATGCACCGTTTACGATCAATTCAGGATTCATAGCTACTCCTTTGTGATTTAGCGATGCGAATATATCATAAGTATTTTGTTTTACAAGAGCAATGCGAGCGCGCACCCCTTGACAGGTGGTAAATCGTATGTATACAATAGTCCGAATTAAGTAGTCTCATTTAGAAAGAGAGGTTTAACCGTGTACAAAGGTTTGTTAACAGTAGTTTTGGCCTTAGCAGTGAGTTTGGGAATGATGCTTGTTTCGGGATGCGAAACAAAGGCGCAGACAGGCGCAGGCATTGGAGCACTTGCCGGTGCCGGTTTAGGAGCCATCGTAGGGAATCAATTTGGTAATACCGGCATGGGAGCGCTCATTGGTGGAGCGGCGGGTGCGGGTGGTGGATACCTGATAGGTAACGAAGGGGATAAAAAGGATGCAAAAAAAGAATCGCAGGCGCAGATCAATGCTGTAAGAGATGAGGCCAACACGGTTGTGATCAATGTGACCAACAGCAACGGGTCGATCACGCCGGTGATTTTGAGAAGGTCGGGCAACGTATATATTGGCCCCAAAGGCGAACAATACACGACTCTGCCGACAGCCGAGAATCTTAAGCCTATATACGGCATATAATTACGAAAGTATCTATTCAGGCGTAAGTTCTGCGATTATCTGCTTGCATACTATTGCCGAAATGATACTATCATTTTTAGGTATATTAAATAAGTTTTGTTAGGGCGGGCCAGTTGGGTAGAAATACTCGACTGGCTAGGGTTGAAACGGCGGTTAGCGGGCCGCCGTTTCGTTTTTTTTATAGTTTAAAATGATTTTCGACGGTGGTCTGACGGTAGTCCGAGGGTAGTCCGAGGGTAGTCCGAGCCACATCACAGGGGTGGTAGATGGGGTGTCAGGGCAAGTTTGGACGTCAGGTTAAGAATCAATTACAGACAAGCCAACTCGCTTATTTGGTGTATAAAAAAGAACTATAAATCCGCCTCGTCGTAAGAATATTATTGCAAAACGCTGGGGGATTTGTAAAATTACCGTTTTATCAAGATTCGGAGAAATGAAATGAAAGAAGGCATTCATCCAAAATACGAGAAGGTAATCGTCCGCTGCGGGTGCGGCAACACGTTTGAGACGCGCTCGACTATAAAGGAAATCCACGCTGAAATATGCTCGAACTGCCATCCGTTCTACACGGGCAAGCAGAAGTTCGTCGATGCGGCTGGCCGAATCGAGAGATTCCAAAAGAAGTTCGGTTCGAGCTATCTCAACAAAAAGCAAGGCAAGTAGCTTAGTTTCGTACAAGAATTTACGCTGTTGGACGTGATCGTACTGATCCATGTTTGGCAGCGTAATTTTTTTTGTACTTTGGGAAGAGCAACCAAAGAGAGCACAGAGATAAGTTTTAAGAGAAAAAATTATGTCGGGTAATAGCGGCGAGGCGATAATCAGGAAGCTCGATGAGCTTGAGGGCAGGTATGTCGCGATCGAGGAGCAGCTTAATGATGCGGCGGTAGCGACTGATCATGCCAAGGTGACCGGGCTGGCTAAAGAGCAGAGCAAGCTTCGCAGCGTGGTTAGCAAGTACCGGGTTTACAAGGAAAAGAACAAGGGTCTTGCTGATGCAGAGGCTATGGTAGCTGACGCGAGTATCGACGCGGAGATGAAGGAGCTGGCGGAGGAAGAAATAAGGCAGCTTGCGGTCGATAAGGAATCACTTCTTAATGAGATAAAAGATACGCTCGTGATGGCGGATGACGCTTCGATCGATTCGATCATTATGGAAATACGAGCTGGTACGGGCGGGGAAGAGGCGGCGCTTTTCGCACGAGACCTGTATAACATGTACACACGTTATGCGGATAAACGCGGGTGGAAGGTCGAGCAGCTTGATTTCAGCGTGGGCGATATGGGCGGGTTCCGTGAGGCAATAATTAATATCAAGGGGCCTGGGGCCTGGGCGGAACTTGGCTATGAGGGCGGCGGGCATCGCGTGCAGCGAGTGCCAGAAACCGAATCGCAGGGAAGGATACATACCTCGGCGGCGACGGTTGCGGTGCTGCCTGAGGCGGAAGAGCTTGATATACAGATCAATCCAAATGACGTGCTGGAACATGTAAGCAGAGCGGGCGGGCCTGGGGGACAGAACGTAAATAAAGTGAGTTCGGCGATACGGCTTGAGCATGTGCCGACGGGAATTACCGTAAACATGCGTGAAGAGAAGAGTCAGCATAAGAACCGCGCCAAGGCGTGGCGAATTCTGCGAAGCCGAGTTTACGAGCTTTATGAGAGCCAAAAGCGGGCGGCGCGCGACAGCGTTCGCAAGACGATGATCGGCTCGGGCGACAGGTCTGAGAGGATACGCACATATAATTTTCCGCAGAACCGGCTTACGGACCATCGCATCAATCTTTCGCTTTACAGCCTGGACAAGATCATCATGGGGGAAATGGATGAGCTTATCACGGCGCTGAAGGATTTTGATAAACAGCAGAGGCTGCAGAATCTTTAAAAAAGTGAGTAGTGAGTAGATTGTCAGTGGTCAGTGGAGGGGATTATTGCGGGTTGCGGGTTGGGGAATCGAAAACGTATCAAGCATCGAGTATCAAGAATAAAACCAAGAACCTACCTGCTTTTACGGCTTGGGCTAAAGACCCCAAGCTAATAATAAGGAAAAGCTTTTTTTAAGAACAGAAAAAAAGAGGGTGGCAATTTTACCCATAGCTGCGCTATGCTTGCTATGGGCTACTCCCTGTCGCCCCGGCCGGGGCTGGAAAGACAATTGGAATTGCTGAACGAGAAATGGCTGGGGAGTTCATGGCTGGTTGACGCATTCATGGCATGCAAGAGGTCACGCGTTCGACTCGCGTTAGCTCCATTAACATAACTCTATTTTTCCATCAACTTACAAACCAACAATACTGGACTTCCAAAAAATAAAAATAAATCGTTGGACACTCGTTGGACAGGATACAATTTCGTTTAGGTTTGAAAGCTGATTAAGCCAGCGCAGGGATAAAACCCGGGCATGAGCAGAAATTTTAATCAGAGAGCCGAGTCAGTGCGCATGTCTTTTTGATAAATGACAATTGCTCTGCGGGCGCAAGATTCATAAAAGTTCTAAAAGAGGCCACATGGATATGTCCGTCACGAGTAGGTGTTTTATTAGAATAGTCAACGGAATGTGATTGACAATGCGGACAACGGGGGAGCAAACCCATATTTTGAGAATGAACGCGGTCAGCACATGCAGCAAAGATGAACCAATAATCTCCATCCCAGTAAAATTCATGAATCAGACCTGACACGATATCCCAAACTTTGTTATCGATCGCACAGCAATAATTAAAATAGTTGCCGAGTTCGCTCTGAAATATACTCTCCCCATATGAGAAGTCACTCAACAATGGCAAATCAAATTCAGTGTTACAACTTCTGCATTTTGCTGCAAAGAATCTGACTGGTTCCCATGGCGTCGTCAAACGCCCATAAGTTGTTTCAATAAAATCAGGATAATGCGTGCTCAGCCAATCCCATATTTCAACTTTAAATGCGTTCACTTTTTCCTGGTCTCCAAAATTCAGAGAAATCAGTTTTAAATACAGCTCGCTTCCCAAAAATGTTTCAATTTCCGGAGTTTCATAAATCCATTTTTCAAAAGCCAAAGTCGAAATCTCTTGACGAATAAATAACCAGAGCTGAATTATAAATTTCATATATTAAGCTATCTTCATCGTTGTTTTGTTCTGAACGAAAGCCACTATCAATAACTCGGTATTATATGGTAAATCCATTTATAATCTAGTATTCAGCTGTAACTAGATATCCAAACTTGAAATCGAATTTTGTATTTATCATTTTCTTCTCGAACTTACGACCTCCTTTCTGCTTTGCAATCGCGGAAAATGTGATTATTCCAGCAAAAACGAACGTTTTCGCGTTGGGCATTTCGTTTGGAACATCGGCCGGGCGGGGCAGGAGGGTTATCTGCCCAATTGAAAATTCTAATTATTTGAATCAATGATTTGGCCGGGGGTGGCTGTGGATGGGGGCTGGTAAGTGATCTTGGCTGCGCCGAGGAGAGTGCCGGTGGCGAAGGCTAGATCAACTCGCGAAATTTCATATTCGGTGATGGCGCTTACTTCCGTAAGGAGCGCGTTTGCGTACTGGGACTGGGCGTTGAGGACGTCGGTTGAGGTGCGGAGGCCAAGTTCGAACTGTCGCTTTTCTGCCTGGTAGAGACGGCCCGACATTATAGAATTTTCACGGCTGGCGAGAATTTTTTGCCAGCTTGCATTCATCTGATCAACTGAGCCGAGGACTTCATTTTCAATAGTCAGCTGGCGCTGATCTTTTGTGGCAAGCCTCTGTTTTTTCTCGAAGATGGCGCGGCGGACGCGGCTTTTAGCGGCTTCGTTGCCCAGCGGTACGAGCAGATGCATGCCGAGGCTGTGGTCTTCGAAGCGATTATCCCAGAGCAGGTCGTAGGCATCGGAGCGGGTGGCACCGAGGCCGTTGATGCGGTAGGTGTAATCGAGATTAACAACAGGGAGGGCCTGGTTTTTGAAGAAATCAATATTTTCGGCAGCTATGGCAAGCTGGAGTTCGAGTTCGAGCAATTCCATACGGTTTGTGACGGCCTGGGAAATGAGATCGTGCTTGTTTAGATCGTATTGGAGCGGCGAGGGACTGGTGACGGGGATGATCATAGTTTTTGTGTCAGGGGTTATGCCGGGGATGTTGATGACCTGCTTGAGCTGTCGCTCGCGGTCGAGGACATCGTTTTC
>Ga0208789_1001039_pt1 | contig 18268 bp, 17 predicted proteins | sample Methanotroph_Enr_FD_187368 | JGI IMG/M metagenome (GOLD analysis project Ga0208789, IMG submission 187368) | Enriched soil microbial communities from Old Woman Creek wetland in Ohio, USA - Methanotroph_Enrichment_5 (SPAdes) (version 2) | ecosystem: Environmental > Terrestrial > Soil > Wetlands...
CATAGTTTTTTTGGATTTACAAGGAAATAAACAACCCATAACAAGCTGTTGCTTTCAGTGGCAGACAGTTTGAAAATTAAAGATAATTAACTTCAATGCCACCGAAAAGCAACAGCCGAAACGTTATGCGTCATTTGTAAAATAATATGGAACCAGTCAAATCGACAGTCGAAATATTAGCCTTTAAGGTTCTCAACCGAAATATAGACAAAACGTGGGTTGACTGGGCTGTTGATATGCTTATGGCAGGTTTTGACACAGAAAATTTGGCAATACTTGCTGGAGAATTTGAACCATATGATCAATTTCAGTTACAAGACTTAACAACCAAAATTCTTGATGAATTACACCTTGACCATTCAGAAAAGGAAAAAACAATAGAGAATTATGTTTATTACTTAATAGTCAAAGCTCTGAATGGAGAAATTGAAACAATGAAAGCTTTGAGAAAACTAAAGGATCTTTGTATTGAACTTAATTATAATGAGTCATATACTGTCTTTTATTACCTGTACTTTGCTAAAGATAAATTATTGACATCAAATCAACAATGGTACATCAAGGATTTGGATAGAACTAACATTGATGCTGAAATTGAGAAAAATTTAATAAAAAGGAAAGAGAATTTTGAAAAAAAGATAAATAAAACGAGCGCATAACAGGCTGCTGCTTTCAGTGGCGGGACTGTGGCTCGTAGGACAGGAAAGTAATTAATTTAACTGGCAGTGCTTCGTGGAAGCAGCAGTGGGTAAACACCGCCACCGAAAAGCAGCAGCCAAAACGTTATACAGCATTTAAAAAATGAAAAAAAATATTTTATTCATATTAATTGTATTTGCCTTATCGAAAGTTGTTTTTGGGCAGGACAATGAAGCTTTATTATACAACAGCAAAGCACAACTTCGTGCAGACACCACACTTATCATTACACAGGAACAACTCAACAAATGGAAGCCAGTCGAAGAATATCTTATTAATTTTCTGGTGACACAAATTGAGTATTCTCAAATGGCGACAGAGTCTAATCTTTCTGGGACTTCTGTTGTTTCATTTATTGTGGACTCAACGGGTAAAATAATTGACTTCAAAACTATAAGACAAGTCGGCGGTGGACTTGAAGAAGTTGTAAAACAACACCTTAAGTTATTTAATATGCTGACGAATTTAGCATCAAAAAACATAAATAATGAATACTTCCTTGCTTTTAGTTTTCAGCTTGTTGACGCTGACAGTTATATCAGAAAAGAAAAGTCAATTCCAATTATAAAAGTGAAAAAGGATTTAATAATTAAATATTGACAAAAAAATAATTAAATTTAACGCTGCATAACAGGCTTCAGCTTTCAGTGGCGGGCCTGTGGCTCGCATGAAAGAAAAGTAATAAATTTAAACGGCAGTGCCTCGTGGAAACGTTAGTGCGTTAACACCGCCACCGAAAAGCAGCAGCCAAAACGTTATGCGTCATGCAAGAATAAAGCTGACAATTAATTAATGAGTGTTAGCATTAACAAATAGAATTAAGATTAACACAGATAATAATATGATAGGACATTATAAAGGATATTACGAATATGACAAAAAGAGCATAACAAATAATGTTTCTCATGGTGTGACATTTTTCTTCGTTGATATAACAGACACTGATGGTAAAAAATTTACAGGGACAGTACAGGACGACGCTTTTACTGGAGGGACACCAGGAATTGGGAAAATTTCAGGTGAATTAATAGGAAATAGAATTACTTTTATTAAGCAAATGCCAATCGCTTCATTTATAGTGGATGGACAAATGAGAAATTTTGACAAAAACCATCCTAAGATTTATTATACGGGAATTAAAACTGATCGTAAATATAAAGGAACTTGGAAGATTAAATTGGGTTTATTCAATGATGGACTTTTATTTTTGTTAGGAGCAAGGACATCTGGAACATGGGAAATGGAAAAAAGCACGAACGCATAACAAAGGCTTGCTATCAGCGGGGCAGCGGGGTTTTGGGTCAGTGCAGTTCGTTTATCAAATCTCATTGTATTAGAACAGGAAACAACTTCGATTCGCCCCGCCAATAGCAAACCCCAACCGTTAGGCACAAGCAAGACAGAAATGAAAATTCTACCAAACGATAAATGTTTTTGTGGTTCTAATAAGAAATATAAAAATTGTTGTTCGCCAAAGAAACCAAGAATAGATTTGCGCACAATCAATATTTCATCTGATAAATTTGACAAACATGCAATTGACAAGACACTAAATATCGAATTGTTTATCGACAATATTAACGACACTTCAAGCATTATTGACCCAAATAGTAAAGAAATAATCGCACAAACCGAAAATTATATTACACATGGGTATTTCGGAGACACTAGGTTTAAGAACATATACCAGATACCTGACGAAATCAACAATAAAGAAAATAAAGGTTTATTAATATTTCAGAAATTTCATTCTGTAATCGCAATTGACACAAATAAATTTCAAGTTAAATCATCTGAATTCTATTTAGGTGCAGCATTCCAATTTGAATTTAAGCCAAAGGGAAAGAACATTATTGAACCATACCTCCTAAAGCTTTTTAGACTTGAAACAGACATTGAGAAACCTGAAAACTGCAATTGGAAAAGACTTATAGAGTATATAATGCAACATAAAAAATATAATGACAATTCACGAATAGCATTGATAGTTGATTCAGATTTGGACAATATTCCTGATTATAATAAGAGGAATAAACCAATATATGAGGATTTCATGCTTCCTAATAACTTTACATTGATTTATGCGACATCAGATAAGAAAGACAGTTTCTTCAATCATATGATAATTTTATGTGACAACTTTTTGAAACTATTTGCATCTGATTTGAAAAAACAATAATTTGCCAGTGCCTAACAGCACCTTGCTTGCATGCCGTCTGTGCTACGGTGACAGGAAACGGTTAAATTTGACACTTCAGTGCTTCGATTTAATACCCGGAAACGGCACGAAAAGCAAGCTGCAAAACGTTATACATAATGTAAAAATGATTAATATGAAAAAATTAGCACTTCTATTATTTTTATTATTGTGTTTATTTGTGTTTATCCAATGTAAAAAAGAATGTCAATCGAAAAAAGTTGGAGACATTAGGTTTACTCAGACAGATTTAAGTATAGTTCCTTTTAATGGAAATGAAAATATAGTTTTTATTGATTCCATTTCAGATTCCATAAGCTATAAAGGCACGATTCGAAAATCTGATTATAATTTTTACAAAATATATGAGAATCATGTGGAGTCAGAAGAGGATTGTCCAGGCGATTGGTACAACATTGAAAATAATTATACGAGGTTTGCAGGGGAAATAAATGATTTTGATATGTGGTTTGACTTAAACATAGGAGGTGATGCCTTCTTTGGAAGTATCAAGAAATTCATATTTGTAAGAGTTCATTTCATCAAAGATTATCAAGAATGGTATTTTGGATGTCGTTATGCGTTTGACGATTTGAAACTATATGACCTTTCCCCCACTGACAATATCTTACTGACTTATAACGATAGTTTGAATATAGGACCTGAAAAGTTTTATAATGTTTATACCTTTAATCAAATCGACAAGCCTTCTAGTAAAGAGAATCTACAGTTTGTTTATTATACGGTTAGTGAAGGGGTAATTGGTTTTAAGACAGACAGCGGACATCTTTGGTACTTAATTCAATGACAAATGATATAATTTGTACTATGTATAACAGGCTTCTGCTTTCAGTGGCGGGGCAGTGTCTCGTAGGACAGAAAAGTAATAAATTTAAACGGCACTGCTTCGTAGAAACGGCAGTGGGTTAAACGCCACCGAAAAGCAGCAGCCAAAACGTTATGAGCAATTATAAAACTCAACCAGTGTATGACACAAAGATATTATTGAACTTTTTTATGATTTAAAATAAAACATGCTGAAATGTATTTAAAAAAAATCTTTTGCATAGTTATTTTAATTTGTTTGTTCATGAATTTAAATGCACAGACTCAAATATTTTCAGCTTATAATCTGACACACTCTGGCAAGAGTATAACATTGGTAATATCCAAAACTATAAATAACAAGCATGAATTTGGTGGTGGCATAAGATTCAATATTAATAGCCTCAAGCATCCCGACGACCAAATGAATGTTTATTTAAAACGTTTATTTGCGACAAAACCAATTCACTATTTCGGTATAGAAGGTTTTTATCATATAAGTTTTTTCAGAAAGTGGAAACATGTCAAACCATTTGCTTTTTATGATTTACAAGCGACTTATTCAACAACCAGAAGCAGAGTTTTTCTACCCGTAGGTTATGATTCAAATGGTGATGAACTTTTTAAGCAATATATTATTTATCGCGGACCATTTGTGTGGATTGAACAAAATATCGGTCTAGGATTTACAGCAAATTTGTTCAATAATTTTTTTATATATCAAAAAATTGGAGGAGGTATCGCACTAATTATTGGCTATGACAAACAAATAATCAATAAGCAGAACATTTTTGAATGGGAATTTAGTCCATTGATTAATGTTGGAGTTGGTTACCGATTTGAGAAAAAGGATAAGAAATAACTGCTCATAACAGCAAGGCTTGCTGCAATGCGCTCCGTCCTTCGCGGACAGGAACGCAGTGGACAGAAACATTACTTCTTTTATCCAACGCAGGGAAGCGCACAGCAGCAAGCCGCAAAACGTTACCTGCAAGCATAGATGACAGTATGACTATGAAAAGTTTATTAGTAATAATTTTCTCAATTCTGCCTCTTTTCATTTGCGGACAGGTTAATAATACAATTACACTTGAAAGAATAATTTTTAATACATCTATGTGTATGGGTACATGTCCTGTTTATCATTTACAAGTAAACAATGACAAGACAATTCTACTTTTTACTGAATTAGTATATAAAGACAATACTTTGGTTGCTGACACCTCAAAAATGGGATACTTTGCTGGAATCGTTGATAACACATTATATGGTAAATTAATGAATGAACTTCAAATAATAGGATTAGACTCATTAAATATAGATATTGGATCGTATGTTGACCTGCCAGAAATTAGAATTCATATTTATTATAATGGCAAGCACAAATATTTAAAAACAAATTCACCTTCAGACAAAGCAGACAATTTAGTATCGATATTATATGAAATCTGTCAAACAAAAAACCTTCGTAGAACAAACAGAAAATTTATAATTGAAAACTAAAAAAGCCAGCAGGTAACAGGCTTCTGCTTTCAGTGGCGGGGCAGTGGCTCGTAGGACAGAAAAGTAATAAATTTGAGGGGCAGCTCTTCGTGGAAACAGCAGTGGGTTAACATCGCCACCGAAAAGCAGCAGCCAAAACGTTATAGGGCATTTTAAAAGACAACTGTGAAACAGGTACTTTACATATTAATATTGACTTTAGAACTTTTAAGTTGCAATGGACAAAGTGAAAAAACTGTTGGCAATTCAACTGCTCCCAAAGCGGCTGACAACAAGATTAAACTTCATAAATTGGATAAACTGTTTGTCGTTGGCGACTTTGACGATGACAGGCAAAAGGATACAATCTTTCAGTATAATTATTCAAAACTGACAAGAACAGAAATTGAGAATTCGGCCGATCCTTTTCAAAATGAGTGGGACACTGTTGTAAAATGGTTTTACGACCAAGATGCAGATCTGTATTTGACAATTAATAAAAGTAATCAAGATACACTACATTTAGGAACAGCACAAGGTCTGTATTGCTTAATAAACATTGGTGACAACAACGCCGATGGTAGAGATGAAATAGCATTAGTAATTGATAAGTTAGATTTTAGTCGAGTAAATAGTTGCAAAATTTATTCTTTATGCGAAGGGAATTGGACACTATTGAAAGAATTTGACATATATGAGGAATCATTTGATTTTAGCGGTAACACCCCTCCTGTCTTTGCAGAAATTAAAGGGTTTTTAGAGAATAAAAACGGGAAATGGCTCTATATTGACTATCATCAGGAGTATGAAAGGGCTGAAGATGTTGGGGAGATGTTGATTCTAAAAATTGACAAATGCAAATAAAAACGCCCTATAACAGCACCTACCCGCAAGTGGCGTTTCATTGGTTTAACCAAGCTTTGTGCTCCTTTCAAAGTTTCTGCTTGGTTGACAGTGAAGTGCTTCAAAATCGCCACCTTCGGGTAGCTGCAAAACGTTATAGTCCAGTCTTACTGCTCAAAAACATTCCGTGTTCTTTGCAAGTTCTCCAAAACCGTTCGTTAGCCATTTAGAAAGTTAATGTGGGTAGCCAGTCCCTGCGGATATTATGAAAGGCCCTGCGCACCCGATTATTAAAGGACGCTCCTACCCGCGGCCGTCACAGAATTTGTTTCTAAACCGCCTTCGCTTGTCAGTCCCTGCAATGGGTGGACTTCCTACAAACTTCGATAAAACGTGGTTACCGGGAAGGGTCGGTGAACTAAATTTAACATAACAAATTCCTGCGCCAGCCGCTGGACGGCAGGCGCAGCCGCAGTAAGCCCGAGCCTATAACATTAGCTGGCAACAAGCCCGCGATGATATTTAAAAGTTTTTTATATTTGAGGACGTTTACTATAATCTAACAACAACCCTTCACGCGGCCAGGGCGGGCCAGTTGCCAGCCCAGACCGTTATAGTCCAGTCTTACTGCTCAAAAACATTCCGTGTTCTTTGCGAATATTCTAAAACTGTTCGTTAGCCATTTACAAGGTTAATGTGGAAAGCCGGTCTCTGCGGATATTATGAAAGACCCTGCGCACCCGATTATAAAAGGACGCTCCTAACCCGCGGCCGTCACAGAATTTGTATCTAACCGCCTTCGCTTGTCAGTCCCTGCAATGGGCGGACTTCCTGCAGATTTCAATCAAACGTGGTTACCGGGAAGCGTTCGTGGAATAAATTAATTGCAACAAATTCCTGCGCCAGCCGCTGGACGGCAGGCGCAGCCGCAGTAAGCCCGAGCCTATAACAATAGCTGGCAACAAGCCCGCGTGTATATTTAAAAGTTTTTTATATTTGAGGACGTTTACTATAATCTAAGAACAACCCTTCACGCGGCCAGGGCGAGCCGGTTGCCAGCCCAGACCGTTATACCCAATATAAGAAAAACATGAAATACATTTTAATAATATTAAGTTTGCTTCTCGCTGGACTATCATCTTGCAAAGACAAAATTGAAAAAGCCAGACCAGAATTTATTGGATGTTGGTTTGTTGACTCCCATGGAAGTAATGGTAGTAGTATTCATCTCAGTATTGATGAAAGTAGCAGCGCATATTTCCGTGTTAATGATTTTGATAATTATAATGATTATCATAGTCGTGGTGAAGCAAGGGCAAATGATAATAAATTAACAATAGGCGGAACAAAGTACTTTTTAATCATTGAATATCCCCATCCATTAGATACTACTATTGAAAAGAATTTGGTATTAGATCCTGATGATAATATATATAAAATAGCGAACTGGAAAATGGTATTAGATGGCTTGCATGGTTCTATCAATTGTAATGTTGGTGAATGTGCATTCTATAAAGCAGATTATTAATTGAACAATACAAAAATACTGACAGACAATAATTCTTTGGCTCCAGTAATCTATATAATTAAAGCTACAGGTGCGGATTGGACAGTTCAGAAAAAGACGATAAAACAATAATATACTGGGCATAACAAGCTTCTGCTTTCAGTGGCGGGACTGTGGCTCGTATGAAAGAAAAGTAATAAATTTAAACGACTGTGCTTCGTGGAAGCAGCAGTGGGTAAGCACCGCCACCGAAAAGCAGCAGCCAAAACGTTATGCTTCATGTAATATAGACCCATTGTCTTGTCAAATTGATAGAAGAAAATGAAACGAATAATTACTATTTTATTGCTTATTTTTTGTTTTTCAGCTATTGTAATGGGTCAGACGAGAACTGAAACAACAGAACTTACAGAATTGAAAATTATTGATACGAATTTAACTAAAGCATTAGACAGTTTCTTAAAATCTGAACAATCAAGGGACTATTACAATGATTCCTTATACATCAATATTGATATTTGTAATTACGATTGGAAAGTTGATGAAGATTGTCATTTATCAGATTCGATGATTATTGTCTTTTTTGCAATCACTTATAAACCATTCTTATTCAATAAAGGAACTTTTGGATATTTAATTTATAAAAATCATCTTTGTACTGTGAGTGGCCAATATTTGGATAAATTGTTTTTTAAATTAACGGAATCAAAAATCTTTAATTTTGAAGTTAGAAATTCAAATAAACCATACATACCAGATGATAGATATTCGATTTGGAATTATTTATTTACTAATAACCTAATATTTTTATTGAACAGAGGAAACTAATTCAATATAAATACGAAGCATAACAGGCTGTTGCTTTCAGTGGCAGAAAGATACTGCAAATTTGAAAACTTTGTGATATGCCACCGAAAAGCAACAGCCAAACCGTTATAGCCCAGGCTTACTGCTCAAAAAAATTCCGTGTTCTTTGCGAATATTCTAAAAACGTTCGTTAGCCATTTACAAGGTTAATGTGGAAAGCCAGTCCCTGCGGATATTATGGACATCCCTGCGCACCCGATTATTAAAAACGTTACTTACCCGGGCCGTCACAGAATTTGTATCTAACCGCCTTCGCTTGTCTGTCCCTGCAATGGGCGGACTTCCTGCAGATTTATATCAAACGTGGTTACCGGGAAGCGTTCGTGGAATAAATTAATTGCAACAAATTCCTGCGCCAGCCGCTGGACGGCAGGCGCAGCCGCAGTAAGCCCGAGCCTATAACAATAGCTGGCAACAAGCCCGCGATGATATTTAAAAGTTTTTTATATTTGAGGACGTTTACTATAATCTAACAACAACCCTTCATGCGGCCAGGGCGGGCCAGTTGCCAGCCCAGACCGTTGCAAGCAAATTAGTACGTGGCAAGGTGAGGTAGCTATGATTGACCGTAAGCATTTTTCAGGATTATACTACTTGTGTACAAGTGATTTGCCTGCAAAGCGCGGAGAAAACAAAAAAGATACAGCGTTAAGGGGTTCACCCGCAAGCTGCAGCGGCCAAGCTCGAAACTAGTTTTGAAGTGAAGGACGCTGCAGCTTGCGGGCAAAGTTAGGGACAAAAAAAGACAAAATCCAGAAATATGGCAGATAGTATTTTATTGATGACGAACGCGGAATCCGGGCTTATAAAGATGGGCAAATCACGATGAGGCAGCAGAGATAATTCTGACAGAATTAATAACAAAACATATTAAGTATATATTTAATTATTAATTCTTAAAATGCTTACTAAGGCAGTGAGCACGTACTAATCAGCTTACAACTGCAGATTGCCACAAGCCCGCGTGAATATTAAAGATTTTCGTATATTTGAAAGCAAGTAATACAAAATAACTTTTTACAAGATAGCATAGGCGGGCCAGTGGCAATCCGCATACCGTTATGCCTCATTATAGAATAAAAAACCAGTCATGAGAATCATTTTTGTTTTATTATTTGTTACCCAACTAAACCTTGTTTTTGGACAAGTCACTGCGCCTGACACCGTATTTGTTAAAAGAGACATTTTAAAAGATGGTTTTCAAATTGACACTTTTATTATAAATCCAGGTGGAGCAAGTTATACACAAGTTTTAGTCGGCACGACACTTTTGCCTTACTCTGACAAAATGATTGGTCTTCTTAATAATGGACTTTCCGGAATAAGTTTGGAACTACTTGACGGGTGTAACGGTTCAGAAGATGAAATTGATTATAAGAATTATCCCAAATTCTTAAAAGTAACTCGTGACTCGACAGTGCTGACAATAGACGTCTCAATTGCATCACTCTGTTGTAACAATTTCCTTGGTGAAGCTGAGGTCATTGGTGGTGACACGCTTAATTTGACTTATACATCTTATGGAGGCTTTTGTTCCTGTGACTGTTGCTATACGTTGCGTTACAAGTTTGACACTTATATGGAAGAAGAATACCAAATTCTAAAATATGTGATAATTAACGGACACAGACAAAGCACTGCAAGAATACCTGACATAAAAAAGAAAAGAAAATAACGAGGCATAACAGCAAGGCTTGCTGCAATGCGCATCGTTCTTCGTGGACAATTATGCAGTGGGATGAAAAGAAAGTACTTTTAGACAATTTAGCGAAATGCGCACAGCAGCAAGCCGCAACACGTTATGCGCCAATTTAAAAAACGTACCAACATATAGATTATGCCCGATATATTGATTGCAAATATTACTTGGAATCCTGGTGGGTGGAGAAATACTTATATTAATCCAAAAGCAGGACATAGGTATGCTAAAGAACACGCTGGACATGAATCACTCAACTTCAAATTTGATAAGAAGGGACTTGATTCTGCCGAATATGTTCATGGATATGTACAATGGACAAATTCACCAACAAAATTCAATAATGGTGGCATTATAATCTTTTATAGCAGAAACACTGATACTAATAAAGGGCAAATTGTAGGAATATATGGGAACGCTGAAATATTAAGGACACCGAAACAGATAACGTGGAATGGGTTTGAAAACAACTCGTTATCAAGCAATATTAAAGCTGAAAAGGATTTGTCCATATTATTTCCAATTCCATTAGATTCAAAAGATTATTTTCAAGGGAGAGCTGTTCCTCAAGTTGGATATACATATTCTTCGAATGATTTAGCCGAAAGGATTGTCTTCGACGAAATAAAGGAAATTAGTAAATCAGGTAAACTGCAATCTGAATTACAAAAATTTCTTGATATTTTTAAGTTTATAACTGGGACAGATTATTCCATTTCATTAGATTCTGATTTGATTGAACAAGAAGAGCTAAGAGAAATATACAGCCAAACTGATAAAGAGGAATTGATAAGTGAATTGCTTAAATTAAAAAGTACAGACCCAGTTTCTATTGAGGTAAAGCATAAGACTTACAAAAGAAATAATAAAACGATTGCTCAATTAAAATTATTAAGAGATTTTAAATGCCAAATTTGTAGCACAAAGATTCCGATAAAAAATAACAAATTTTATATCGAAGCAGCGCATATAGTTCCGAAATGCGAGAAAGGGCCTGAATTGCCGGAGAATATTTTGATTCTTTGTCCTAATCATCATAAGGAGTTTGATTTTGGTGACAAAAAGATTATTGAACATTCAAAAAAATATCTGATATTTGAGATGAGCAAAGAGAAATATACGATTAATCTTGAATTGAGATGAATAAAAATCTGCGCATAACACGCGATCATAAAACATTGGGGGCTAAGTGGTAAGGCAAGTGCATCGCTCGCTGGCAAGGTTCTTATCGGTTGATAGGTTCGTGTCCACGGTTTCCCCAACGTTTCATACCGCCACCCGTTATGCACAAGACAAAAAATGATACCCTAAACACCAAATAAGATAAACGGATACTATATGAAAAAAATAATTTTATTTGTAATTTTATTTAGTTCACTAAGCTTTTTAAGTAAAGTATCTTTTGCGCAGGCACCGGACTGGATTTGGGCAAAAAGTACCGGTGGATCTTCTAATGATTACGCATCTGCAGTTGCAGTCGATGCATCAAATAATTTATATGTTGCAGGATGTTTTCACTATGACATTTTTTTTGCTAAATATGATGCAAATGGCAATGAATTGTGGACTAAAACATATGGCGGGTTGGGGCAAGATGGAGCATATGCGCTAGCAGTTGACTCTTTTAATCATATCTATCTTGCGGGAACATTTGAATCCTACGATCTCATCATTGACTCAATTACCTTGACAAATTCGGAATGGCAAGATGTTTTTCTTGCAAAATTCGATACAGATGGTAATGTAATATGGGCAAAAAGCGCAGGGGGTATGGATGCAGACAGAGCTAATGCCATAGCAGTTGATGCATCACAGAATGTTTATATTACAGGGACTTTTGTAAGTCCAACAATTGTTTTTGGCACAACAACTTTGTCAAGGATAGGTGGTGGTGATATTTTTCTTGCAAAATATGACTCTTCGGGCAGTGCAATTTGGGCAAAAAGCGCAGGAGGGACCTGGCCTGAATATGTAAATTCGATAGCACTTGATACATTCGACAATATTTATATTACAGGCAATTTTTATAGCCCTACTCTTACTTTTGATTCCATCGTATTAAATAATCTGGACAGCACAAGCAATCATATGGATTTGTACCTTGCAAAATATGATGCCAATGGTAACGTGCTTTGGGCAAAAAGTGCTGGGAAACCATATTATAATGATATATCCCATGATATCGCCTTGGATTCCTATGGTAATCCATATATAATTGGAGGTTTCGATAGCCCTAGTATTAATTTTGATACAATCACGTTGACAAATAATGGTAATGCAAACATTTTTATTGTAAAGTATAATCCTAACGGATATGTAGAATGGGCAAGAAGCGCTGGTGGCAGAAATAGTGATATAGCCGTATCAATTGATATTGATAATTCCGGGAGTCTTTATATTACGGGGTCCATGATGAGTGATACTCTCGCATTTGGATCACATCTTCTAATAAATTTTGGATCTGATGATATTTTTATCACAAAGTATGATACTAATGGGAATGTTATTTGGGCAAAAAACACGCAAGAAGATATTTCTGCTGAATCATGGACAATTAAAACTGCCACATCTGGAGATATATATATAGCGGGATATTTTAATAGTGATACCGCAATTTTCGGAACTAATACCCTGATTAATGCTGGCGGATGGGATATTTTTACAGCAAAATTAGGGTTTGATTTAGGCGTTATTGAAATTAATTCGGCAATGAGTATGTCAGTATATCCTAATCCTTGCAAAAACGACATTACTGTTTGTTTTCCTAAAAAAGCAACTTTCGAAATTTATAACTTAAATGGTCAAATTATCAAGACCTCAAGCAACGCTGTTTATGATTCAAGAATTGATTTAGAAAATTTGCCAAATGGTCTATATATTATCAAAGCAAATACAGATAAAGATATTTTGACAAGAAAATTTATTAAACAATAATTGCCCAGTGCATAACAGCGGCTTTAATTCATGCTGCCTGTGCTTCGTAGACAGGAAAGCAGCGGACAGAAACATTCCTTCTATTATACAAGGCAGGGAGGCAGCACGAAATTAAAGCCGCGAGGCGTTACCGCCAATTAATATGAAAACAACACTCCTTCTATTTATTGTTTTTCAAACACTGAATTCCTACTGCCAAATTAGTGACAGCTTAAAATATGTAATTATTGACCGAGACGAAAAGTGTAATATTATAAGTTGTTCGGATTCAACAAAAAGACACATTCAGAAAGAGTTTAAACTGGCAAAAGATGACCCTTCCAAATATTCAATTGTTATAAACGAGGATTCTATCTCCTTACTTTTTATAAATATAAATAATACATGGAAAATCCTTGACACCATTGACAAATCATTAACATTATACAGCGACATATTTTGTAATATTTGGTTCCCTTATTTTGAGAAAACAGACTTCAATAAAGATGGATATATTGATTTAATTGTTCCAATGCGCACTAATGTAAATGGCAACCTTTGGACAAAGATCTATTTGTTTAATCCAAAGTGTAACGAATTACAACCAATATACAGTTCCGAAGACACATCTCAATTTTGGACTTCAGGAATTTGGTCTGCACCTGAGTATAATCAGACAGATAGTACCATAAACTGCACTAATGTATCAGGCGCATATGGTTTGTTTTTTACAAGTAAATATAAACTTCATAATTTTATGATAGAACCAATAGAAAAAAATGAAGACGATACAAGAGCAGTTGACCGACGTGGTAATGGAGCACTTCATAGACGATATATTGGTAAGGATGGAAAATGGATTTTGATAGAAACAAATAAAATAAAAAATTAACTGGCGGTAACAGTCTGCTGCTTTCAGTGGCGGCGTAGTGGCTCGGTGGACAGAAAAGTAATAATTTAAACGGCAGTGCAACATGGAAACGACAGTAAGTAAAATCGCCACCGAAAAGCAGCAGCCGGAACGTTAGCGGCAACCTTATGACAATAGTGCGGACATTGACAATACTACTTATAATCGGTCTGACTTTGATACAAAACAAAGCATCGGGACAGGACACTATTTGGGTAAAGGAAGAGAACAAAAAATATATGGTTCAAGGACAGGGTGAATGGCTTTTCAAAGACAACCTGCCTGACGGACATTATTGCTCTTATGATTACGGAGACAAAAAATTTCCTTCAGTTGAAGTTTCGTTTGTAAATGGAAAAAAAGAAGGAATTGAAAACAGATATTACTCATTCAGTAGAGAGAAATATGCAGTTATAAATTGGCACAACGGAAAGAAAAACGGGCTTGAAACACATTACAATGGAAACAAAACAATCAGGCATATTCTGACATTTAATGATAATGTGCTTAATGGATATTTTGCAGTAAATTGGAGTGAAGGGGCAAAGAATTACAAAGGGTTTTACAAAAATGGATACAGGGACAGTATTTGGATCTATTATGACCATGAGGATAGTCGAATCGACTCAGCTAATTATTGGATTTCAGAAGAATATAAATATCAAAATGGAATAAAGACTTTGATTTCCGCCTGGAATAAAAATGGTATTCAAACATTAAGTAATGGCAACGGTACTTTTACGGACAGCAGTTACTACAAAACGGTAACGACTTACCTTAAAGGGATGAAGAATGGAAAACAGGCAACAACAAAACCAGATGGCACAACAGACAACGAAAGAATTTATAAAGACGACTTACTAATTAATGAAATTGAATACTATGACAGCAACCAAGTTGCTAATATTTCTGAATGGAGTTATCCTTTACCTGCAAAAATTGACACAGCTAAAGAATGGATAGACACTTACATCACGGACATTTTCTACAACGCAATATCGTATGAATATTCACCTGTTCGCAATGGGCGTTGGCTAGCTTATTATCACAACAGGAAAATAATATATGTAGGTAATTACAATGATGGTAAAAGAATTGGGACATGGAACTGGAATTATTTAAATGGTAAACAAAGAATTGCTGTTGACTACTCAAAAAATACTTGGCAACACTTTGACACGACAGGAAAATCAATTTCAAACTTCGCAGGCGAATATCTTACTGACCTAACAAATGGTTCATGGTTCTTAAACCAAAAGCTTGAAGACAAAACGATAACCCTTTCAAAAAGAAACAAACAAACTGTAACACCGAGATTCGTATTTCATTTTGACGGACAACTTGAAATCAATTCCTTTCTTGAATGTGGCAAAGACATTGGAGAAAGTTTGAACTCATACACGTTACTCGCAGACACTCTTGTAATTTTAATTCCGAATGAGGAAACAAAAACAACCAAAACATACAAGTATCAAATTATATCTGCGACTGACGTACAAATAACAATGAAACTAATTGAATAAATGACGACAAACGAAGGAAAGGCAGCCGCTAACAGCACCTACCCAAAAGGCGGGGTTTCGTGTTCCAAAGACAGATTTGCGGGTAATCAAACATTAGTTTTTCAAATCAAGTTTTGTGGTAAAAGTCCCGCCCTTCGGGTAGCTGCAAACCGTTATGCACAAGACAAAAAATGATACCCTAAACACCAAATAGGATAAACGGATACTATATGAAAAAAATAATTTTATTTGTAATTTTATTTAGTTCACTAAGCTTTTTAAGTAAAGTATCTTTTGCGCAGGCACCGGACTGGATTTGGGCAAAAAGTACCGGTGGATCTTCTAATGATTACGCATCTGCAGTTGCAGTCGATGCATCAAATAATTTATATGTTGCAGGATGTTTTCACTATGACATTTTTTTTGCTAAATATGATGCAAATGGCAATGAATTGTGGACTAAAACATATGGCGGGTTGGGGCAAGATGGAGCATATGCGCTAGCAGTTGACTCTTTTAATCATATCTATCTTGCGGGAACATTTGAATCCTACGATCTCATCATTGACTCAATTACCTTGACAAATTCGGAATGGCAAGATGTTTTTCTTGCAAAATTCGATACAGATGGTAATGTAATATGGGCAAAAAGCGCAGGGGGTATGGATGCAGACAGAGCTAATGCCATAGCAGTTGATGCATCACAGAATGTTTATATTACAGGGACTTTTGTAAGTCCAACAATTGTTTTTGGCACAACAACTTTGTCAAGGATAGGTGGTGGTGATATTTTTCTTGCAAAATATGACTCTTCGGGCAGTGCAATTTGGGCAAAAAGCGCAGGAGGGACCTGGCCTGAATATGTAAATTCGATAGCACTTGATACATTCGACAATATTTATATTACAGGCAATTTTTATAGCCCTACTCTTACTTTTGATTCCATCGTATTAAATAATCTGGACAGCACAAGCAATCATATGGATTTGTACCTTGCAAAATATGATGCCAATGGTAACGTGCTTTGGGCAAAAAGTGCTGGGAAACCATATTATAATGATATATCCCATGATATCGCCTTGGATTCCTATGGTAATCCATATATAATTGGAGGTTTCGATAGCCCTAGTATTAATTTTGATACAATCACGTTGACAAATAATGGTAATGCAAACATTTTTATTGTAAAGTATAATCCTAACGGATATGTAGAATGGGCAAGAAGCGCTGGTGGCAGAAATAGTGATATAGCCGTATCAATTGATATTGATAATTCCGGGAGTCTTTATATTACGGGGTCCATGATGAGTGATACTCTCGCATTTGGATCACATCTTCTAATAAATTTTGGATCTGATGATATTTTTATCACAAAGTATGATACTAATGGGAATGTTATTTGGGCAAAAAACACGCAAGAAGATATTTCTGCTGAATCATGGACAATTAAAACTGCCACATCTGGAGATATATATATAGCGGGATATTTTAATAGTGATACCGCAATTTTCGGAACTAATACCCTGATTAATGCTGGCGGATGGGATATTTTTACAGCAAAATTAGGGTTTGATTTAGGCGTTATTGAAATTAATTCGGCAATGAGTATGTCAGTATATCCTAATCCTTGCAAAAACGACATTACTGTTTGTTTTCCTAAAAAAGCAACTTTCGAAATTTATAACTTAAATGGTCAAATTATCAAGACCTCAAGCAACGCTGTTTATGATTCAAGAATTGATTTAGAAAATTTGCCAAATGGTCTATATATTATCAAAGCAAATACAGATAAAGATATTTTGACAAGAAAATTTATTAAACAATAATTGCCCAGTGCATAACAGCGGCTTTAATTCATGCTGCCTGTGCTTCGTAGACAGGAAAGCAGCGGACAGAAACATTCCTTCTATTATACAAGGCAGGGAGGCAGCACGAAATTAAAGCCGCGAGGCGTTATGCCCAATTTAAGAATATGAGACGACAAATATTTTTCAGTATTCTTCTTGTATTTTCAATTACGGTTGCATATGGACAAAGCGCCAGTAATGAAATAGCTTTTACATTCAATGACACCAACTATTTCATTAATAATCTTAAGATTGATAAAAAAACATCCATAGACAGTATTGAAAAACAACTTGGTAAACCTCAAAGAATTAAGAAAAGTGAAAAATACAATATCAAGACAAAGGAGACACATTATTGGAGATACTATTTCTTTGACAAACTTGGCATTTCCGTAATGTTTCATTTAAACGACTCGACAATCAAAATGATTTCATTTTTTTATAAAAATATTGATAAACGATCAACAAAAAAGAGATTTACGGGTCACATTATAATAAACGGAAAAGAGATTTTTCAAAGTGACTCTTACAGTATTTTGATGCAAAAATTCCCTGAATTTAACGTAGAACTTGTTTTGTTTGGGTCAATTGCAGGGATGACTATATCAAAAAGAGCTTATTTTGTGGTATTCTTCGATGAAGGCTATGGAATATCTAAATTTGAATGGACATTTTAAACTTGGCATAACAGGCTTCTGCTTTCAGTGGCGGCACTGTGGCTCGCAGGCAGAAAAGTAGTATATTTAAACGGCCGTGCTTCGTGGAAACAGCAGTGGATTAACGCCGCCACCGAAAAGCAGCAGCCAAAACGTTATGCAACATGCAAAAAGACAAAATGAGAAATAATTCGAAACCATCATTAAAACGGGGACTGACCATAGTCTTTATCTTGAGCGTATGCATACTGACACTTTCATGCAACAAGGACGAGATTCCAAAAGTCACAGTACATCAGTTATGGACTTGCTATGAAGAAA
>Ga0208789_1001040_pt1 | contig 18246 bp, 15 predicted proteins | sample Methanotroph_Enr_FD_187368 | JGI IMG/M metagenome (GOLD analysis project Ga0208789, IMG submission 187368) | Enriched soil microbial communities from Old Woman Creek wetland in Ohio, USA - Methanotroph_Enrichment_5 (SPAdes) (version 2) | ecosystem: Environmental > Terrestrial > Soil > Wetlands...
TACTGCGGTAGCTTCTTCAAGGGCTTTATGAATACGCTGCTTGTTGAGAACTGACGTGAAAACAATAGGAACATCGCTAAAAGGAGCTATGTTTTTACGGATAGCTTCTTCATAATACTTATGCGTATGCGTATCCTTTTCAACCAGGTCCCATTTGTTTACAATGATGACGATGCCTTTGTGATTATTCTGAGCCAGCCTGAAAATATTCATATCTTGTGACTCCCATCCCTGGGTGGCATCAATCATCAGAAAAACCACTTCGCTGTTTTCGATGGCGCGGATGGAGCGCATAACCGAATAGAATTCAATATTCTCGAACACTTTTGATTTTTTACGTAACCCGGCTGTGTCAACCAGCAGGAAATCGAAACCAAAGGAATTGTAACGGGTATAAATGCTGTCGCGTGTGGTTCCCGCAACGGGAGTAACAATATTCCGCTCAACGCCAAGCAATGCATTAATGAAAGATGATTTGCCTACATTTGGCCGGCCTACAACAGTAAACTTCGGCAGGTCGGGAAGTGTCTCCGGTGTCTCTTTATTGAATTCTTTTACAATTTCATCGAGCAGGTCGCCGGTGCCGCCTCCGTTGGAAGATGAAATCCCGAAAATGTCTTTAAATCCCAGGCTGTAAAAATCAGAAATCTCATGAAACTTATCGGGACTGTCGATTTTGTTTACTGCCAGAAACGCTTTTTTAGGTGAGCGGCGAATCATTTTGGCAACGTCCTTATCCAGCGGGGTAAGTCCTTCGCGAGCATCAACCATAAACAGGATAACATCGGATTCTTCGATTGCCAGTTCTACCTGTTTCACAATTTCAGCTTCAAAAACATCATCACCACCAACCACAATTCCGCCGGTGTCGATAATTGAAAATTCGATTCCATTCCAGTCGCTGTGTCCGTAGTGGCGATCGCGGGTAACACCGCTTGTAGGATCAACAATTGCTTCGAGTGATCCGGTCATGCGGTTAAAAAAAGTACTTTTCCCGACATTTGGTCGGCCAACAATGGCCAAAATATTTCCCATGAGTAATTTTTGCTTTACTCAGTTTAACCCGGAAGTTAACATTATTCAGGCAATTAGTGCACGAAGTGCCCGGTATTTAAACTGAAATTGTAATTTCTGCAAAGGTAGCCTAATTCCCGGATTTATTCATAATTGTTTCTGATATAAAGGGATAGGTGTAAATCATGCAGGCCGGAAATGCATATGATTAAAAAACAGAATGCTTCCTGTTGTGAGCGGTTGGCAGGATCATGATAAATTGGTTCTTTTTCATGATAATGAACAAAACCCGGCAAACTATTTTTAATGCCGGATTGTAGCAAATCGCAGTAAATTAAGGGGAACCATCCTCATTAATTATGTGTGTTCGTATAAATCATCACTTGAATCACCACTTTTAAGTAAGATGAAACGTTTGTCAGTGATAAAAATAGCATACTACCAAATGTTTCTGTATATTGTGCCCAATTTCCTGAGATCACTTTAAGTTCGCTATCCTGTTAAAGGATAAATCAGTTAAATGCTTCTTGAATATAAACTGTGGGATTATTGCTTAAGGAATTACTGTACCTGCTGAAATATACTCTTAAAATATTTGAAATGAATCGTAAACGCCTCACAGATTTGACAATAAATGATTTACTTGAAAACCAGGTATGGGAATATCTGATGGCGGATAATATTGAATATGTAGGGGCGTCGGATAAAACAGAGGTCGTTGAAGACAATAATGCTTATATTGTAGTGACTGACTTTATATTCAACAACAGGTCAAAACATATCGGCTTCTGCACACCACAAGTCACCGGGGGACTTGATAACATCCAGCCGGTTATTATTACCCATAAAGGGCAGGTGGAATTTTATAAAGAGTCGGATTGGACCGAGGACGAAAAAAGAACTGCATTATCAAAACTTGGGCTCGAATCGCAAGCAGTATTTCCGGTTGTTTATACAACAAGAGTAAAATGTAACCGGGAATTATTCAGCGGTACACTGATAAACTTCAACGAAGACAAATAATACTGGGTAACTATCCTGGCAAATCTGGAAAGAAGCGGAAAGACGAATATTCTGCGATTCATCTGCCTTTAGACTGAGTACTGCGGGAACCCGGATGCAATACTTTGATTTATAAAAATGCAATTTTCCTGTTCATATATCCTACTTTGCTTCTGATTGAAAGGTTATAGATTCCCTTCCTGATGTTATCTGTATTTTTCAAATCGATTTCAATTTCCTTGCCACTTCCTTTATCGATTTTGTCCGAATAAATGATTTTTCCTGATAAATCGATAAGTTGAATGGTTATATCATCAGGAAAGTTACCATTGAATGTAATTTTGAATTTATTGCCGGATACAGGGTTAGGATAAACGCTGGCATCCAGCTGCTTCAGGTTTGTTTCGGCTATACCTGTCAGACTTTCCGAAAAATCCAGCCAGTTCAAATTAAATCCTTTTGTTACCACCAGGAGTTTTAAAATATGCTCGCCGGCTTGCAGGTTAACGGAGGTTATAGTTGATGCCCAGGTTTGCCATCCTGAAGTGTTTGTCGTACTTACTGATCCTTGTTTTACATCATCAACATATACATCAAATTTCCCGGCAGCAGTACCGGCGTATCTGCTGGTTAAGTTGTAAACACCGCTTGAAGAAACAACTATTTTATATTTCAGCCAGTCGCCGGCCTCAGTATATCCAATATTCATAAAACCGTCGACATCACTGGTTAATTCGGAGAATACCCCATTTTGCCGGTAATACTCCTCGGCTTCTATTCTTCCCGGGATTTGATAAACCTTGGTTGAATCATACACAGGAATGTCAAGGTAAAGCTGGCCTAACTCAGTCATAGTTCCGTCCGCACCATACAGATCGATGTAAGGATAGGTGGTGGCACCCGGACCTCTGCCGATAAACCACGAATAACGGAATACGTCCGGGTCACGTTCTAAAAAGTTGGTAGTTCCCGCTAAATAATTCTTCTGAACTTCCGGAGTAACTCCGGTCGCATCCCAGTCGGCAAATTCAGTTACCCAGATGGGTTTACCGTATTTCCGTGCATCATCGATATATCCGGTCATTGAATTCCCGCCGCCATACCAATGGAGCGCAATATAATCAACTCTGCAACCCGGGCAGGCAGCAAAAAAGTCATCCAGCCATTTAAAAGGGTTAGTATAGGTGATACCATTTTCAGAAACGCAATTGCCGCAATAATTAACAGCGGGACTCACTAATTTTAAGCCATACTGATCAGCTATCGCCTGCAGCTGAGGCCAGGCTGCCGCCGCTTGCGAAGGAGTCATGTTTGCCTGGCTTACAAAATTGGGTTCGTTGAAACCTAACAGGTACTTTACTTTATTATCCTGCGATACCCATGAATTAACACCACTGATTCCTGCTGCATTCCATGCCTGGGGAACAAAATCAACGCCATAATCCGAATAAGTGGTTCGTATACCTGCATCGGGTTGGGCTGCCCAATTGTACCACCACGATATCCCTGCGGAGGCCGTGTTCATATCAGCAGCGGAATGATATCCATAGGCAACACCCCTTTTGTAGCTTTTCCCCTGGCTGAATGTCAACGAAGAAGTAAGTAACAAAAGAAAGAGTAGAGTTCCTGTTTTCATACACAACACGGTAATAAATTATATTAAAAGTTTATACAAAGATACGGATTGCTGATGACCTGTAACAGCCTGGGCTGAACTGGAGCATCAGATTTTTACTTTCAGATTTTCCGGGTTTTCTTTGTTACTTTTACATTCCCTTTGGTTAACCGGTAATAAAATAGAAATTTATTTAAAACAGCAAATCACTTATATTCAAAATACGAGGACAATATGAAAATTGCAGTGATAGGAACAGGAGGCGTAGGTGGCTATTTTGGAGGAAAAATAGCCAGAGCCGGGTTCGATGTGACTTTTCTGGCACGGGGCGAACAATTAAAAGCTATGAAGTCAAACGGATTAACAGTAAAAAGTATACTTGGCGATTTTCATATTGACCCGGTTAAAGCAACCGGTCATTTGAGTAACATCGGGGAAAGCGACCTGGTAATTCTGGCTGTGAAAGCCTGGCAGATCAAAGAAATTTCGGCGGAGCTTAAAACAATCATGCATGAGAATTCAGTGATTTTACCCTTACAGAATGGTGTGTTGGCGGTCGAAGAATTAAAGGAACTGATTAACAGGAAAAATATTATCAGCGGGTTGTGCCGGATAATCAGCAAGATTGAGTCACCTGGTGTAATCAATCATTTTGGGGTTACACCAACTGTCCTTTTCGGAGAAATCGATAACTCAAAAACAACCCGGATACAAAAAATAAAAGAAATATTTGATGCATCCGGGATACACTCAGAAATACCGGATGATATTAACTCGGAATTATGGAAGAAATTTATTGCAATTTGTGTGAGCGGGCTATTGGCAGTTACAAAAACAACCTATGGCGAATTAAGAAAATTAAAGGAAACCCGGCAAATGATGACTGATTTGTTGAATGAGATTTATCATTTGTCACAAAAAATGGGGATACGGATTGAACCGGGTTTTGTGGATAAATCCGTTTCCTTTATCGATACCTTTCCTTACGACTCAACATCGTCCTTAACCAGGGATGTATGGGAAGGAAAACCATCGGAGATTGAATATCAGAACGGGACCGTTGTCAGGCTTGGACAAAAGTATGGAATTGATACTCCAATAAACAGGTTTGTTTATAATTGCATTTTGCCGATGGAGATAAAGGCACGGGAAAAATTACAGGTATCCCGGTAAAATGTGTAGATGCAAGCTAAAGCATTATTTATCCGCAGCTGCTTTTTATCTTCTGAAAGGGAAGAGTCCGGCTTATCTTAAAAGGCTCAATTGGCTTTGTTTAAAATTAAAGGAATAACAGTATTATTGATCAGGTGTTGTATCCGGCAACAGGAACATCTCAATCAATCATATCAGAAACTCGCGTTCAGATATAATTCTCAACATTCCTGGTAAAAACAGGAATTTATTATAAAAATGCCAGCTGAAAAATATTTCCCATAATATTAAAAAAGGCTTCCGGGACGGAAGCCTTTTTATCAGATTGATCTTATTTACTTATTTTTAGGGGTTAAAAAAGAACCGAAAACACGCATAAACGTCCAATGTGGAAACGTCAGCTTCACTCAATTTAATGAAACAAATACAGGATAAAGAACTCCTGATGCTGAGTATGATCAGTGAACGGCTATTTTTTTAAACGGTGACATTGTTGGACTAAGGTACATCGTTGTCCTGTAAGGATTAAGCAGGTTAGCTCCTTTAATTTCCTTGCCGGCCATGGCAGGCATCCGCTCAACGGATTTCATCATCCCGTTCGTGATCGTGTACAAGGCTTTGTGAAGCAAAGGTTCCCGGATATCGCCCAAAGGTCGGAGGTAGAAATAGTTGTCAGCGTCATAATTAAGGGGATCGGGAGCAAATCCGTTGGTGTAATCGCTGAATCCCGATGAATTTGTCAGTTTAAGTACAATAGGCTGCAATCCCCATGTGTTGGTCGTATTTTTTGTATCTGTAATTGTGATGGAACCGACGTTTTTACCATACGTGGTATCTCCAATGGTAATGACATCCATATAGGGCCTCAATCCATTGATGATCAGTTCGCTGGCTGAAGCCGTCCCCTTGCTGGTAAGTACAAAAAGGCGGGTAAGGTTGTCGCCGATATTGCTGGCTTTCGGTACAAATTTCTGGTGAAGGTAACTTTCGCCTAAGCTGGGTTCGTTTATGATGTCAGATTGAACTTTGGTGTTGTACTGGAAATTGACAAATATTTTTGAGGAGGTATATCCCGGAACCAGCAAACTGGCAAGATTGATGGCCGAACTGATAGCCCCGCCTCCGTTGAACCTGAGATCGAGGACAACCTCGTTAACTCCGTTGGATTTAAAATATGCAAAAACATTATCTACTTCATTATCATAATCCTTTGAGTTGTTGAGACCGGGCGAGAAAAAATTATAAACCAGGTATCCCACCTTTTTATCCGTGAAGGTATAGATCGTATCCATAAGAACAGGATCCTCTGATAATTGTACCGGATTCAAGGTATAAACCGAGTCCGATACCTGTGTTTTCGAATCGGTATCGTAGCGCTGGACCCTGAGTGTATAACTGCTGCCAGTGGCATTCAACAAAGTGCTGTAATTTGAAGTCGTCAACTGTGTTCCGTTGATTTCGGGGAAAATATCTCCTCTCTTTATACCGGCCGCTTCAGCAGGCGATCCTTTTTTGATATACGTAACCTCGCCGATAACGTCGGTTGAAGTCGCATTAGCAAGATAGAGCCTGAAATCGTAACCTGCTTCTTTGTTTACCCCGTTCAACTGATTTATAAGGATAGTATAATCCGGCTCAATCCACGAAAAACGGTCGCCGTTGGGTGCTCTGTAAAGCAACGAATAGAAAAAAGGCTCCGGTTTAAGGGTAGTATCAGGATTCGCAGGCATCTGGCTGGTCCAAAAATACCAGTACTGCATATTGCTGTAAATCCATTCCTGCACGTAGGGCTTGGTCTGAACTGTTTGAACAGGAGTGGGTTGCGGGTCCTTTTTGCACGAAGTGGTTGCCATGACAAGTGAAAACAGGATGAGCAAAATCAGGAAAAGCTGTTTGATTTTCATTGTGTTATCCTCCGTATGATGCGTTTGTGATGAGTTTCAGATAATAATTATGTGCTTTATTCTTACCCACAGACGCAACAGTCCATAAAAAACAATTGTTGCCTCGTATTGATAAAGAGATAGAACTAAAAAAACAGGATAATATTTTCATGCTACAATCTTTTTTATAAGAATAAATGATTAAACCATCAGATCGGAAAAATGTTTTGATTCTGAATTGATCAGCAGACCCGAAAATGCTTACTTAATTCAAAAATTAACAAATCGCTGATCTGAAATTAAATTTCAATATACTGAAACAAAGACTATGTCAGAAGTAATCTAAAAAGGAAAGCCATTTATTTTCTATACCTGAATTCGTCAAACCCGGATGTGATGGAAATTGATCGTTTGTATCTGAATGAGTAGTGAGGATGGAACCAAAATTCCCGCTCTTTATATCTTGTCTTTCAGTTTTTCGGAAATAAGAATTCCGCCCTGTCCCATATTTTCATATGGATTTTCTTTTATAAAAACCACATAAGCATCTTTTGGGATATTCATAATGTCGCTGGCAAGTTGTGTTATTTCTTTAACCAGTTTTTCTTTTTTCTCGAAGGATAGAACAGGTCCTTCAATAGTGATGACAGGCATAATCTGAATGATTTTTAAAGTAAAATATTTGTATAACGATGATTTGAAACGTGCGTGTTTTTGAGCTTAATGCTTCACGAAGTTTCAGGCTATTTTTTTACCTGCCGTAGGACCCGGTTTCAAAGAGTGAATCTCAACAATATGAATGATAACAACTCCAAGAGGTTTGGGCATCCCTATTTTTGCCGACATGGCAGCCGCCTGATCATATAATTCGCCGCTCTCCTGCCAAGTGGCATCTCCAACAAACCGGTATCCATCAATGATTTCACGATTTACAACAGAAATGGAAACTTTTGACCCTCGCTTGATATTTGCATAAGTCGCGCCTCCGGTCCCTTCAGTAAAAATAAGAGAATCGCCGGATAATACGCGGGTCGATCGTTTTGGCGCAACGTTCGGTGTTCCGTCTTCATTTACTGTTCCCACAAAACACTGCTGTGTGGAAATCATATCTTTCATTTCTTGTGTCAGCGCTGCCATTTGTCTGAAATTTTATACAAAAAAAAACTAATTCATCTAACGCACCCGGATTTTATGTATCCCTGAATTTACAGGTTAATTGGATTATGCGGATTGTTAATGAAAATGCTTCTCAAGGAATTTCAGGTTGTTCTTCCACATGATCTTATCGGTGATTTCCATGATATCGGCTTCTGATTTCCCTACCAGTGTCACTTCATTCCCCGAGAGTTTTTTAAGTTCTGTGAACATGGTTTCATTAAGTGCAGGAAATTTGCCGGCATTTTTAAATGCTTTTATGGGTGTTATCATACCATTGAAATCCGAGCCCATACTGATATTATCCCAGATCATTTCCGCCTGTCCTGTTACTGACAGAATATGCCCGGCAATGTGCAGAATCTGTTTTAAAAGGGGCCTTATCCAAATGGCTAGTGCATCATCAGCAGATTTGAACCTGGCAAGCTTTTTTATCTCATCGAGTGTCTTCTTCCCCATCATGATCCGTTGATCCAGGTTAAGGCCGATAATACCTCCCGAACGATGGATGATCATGATCTCTTCATCAGTAAGGAATACGTCCCAGGGATTGAATTCGGTACTTTTACTATAAAGTTCATCGGCAACATCATGAATATTATCTGGATCACCATGCATTTCAGCAGCAGCCATGGTTGCAATTCCGTTCACTCCTGTGTGGCTGACGATTACCGGTATAGTATCACTTCTTTTGGACAGGTAGTCATAATACCATCTCCTTACGTTAATGCTCATATGTGCGCAATCGATAAGGATCCTTCTACTGCTGTCGGAGTTCAGAAGTTCGTTTACAACAAACTCCCCCGGTTCCGTAATTTTATTATTAATTCCCGGTCTCTGATCAAGAACTTTACGTATGATCTCCCACAGGCTCACCGAATGCCCGCTAAGTTGATTCCAGAAGTGGTGGCTTAATGTGATAAAGAACGGGCACCAGGCTCCTTCTTTCCCCGGAGGGCCTGCTTTTTTAAGCTTTGTAATATTATCCCGCAATTTGTTTTCCAGATCGTTGGTATCCCATTGCAGGGTGTTCCTCTGACCGACTCCCAGTGAATGTGCACCCTCGATAGTCAGCACAACGGCAATCGTATCTTCGCAGGCAGGGCCGGGATTAAAGCCGGCATCCAGGTTTAAAAGGGTTTTAAGGTCGTTAAAGTCACTCACAATCCTGTACCTGAATTTTTTCCGTTTAAACGGGCTGATAAAGACCTTCTGGGTAACAGGATCTGCTGACACCTGTAGATAATTAAGTTCAGTTACCAGGTCATGGTAATAGTCATGGTTATAATCCTGGATTTCATTGACCCGTTTCTTAGGCATACCGACAACGACTTTCGCAATGAGATCGGTGATGTTACCCGTTCCCAGGAGTAAAGACCTGGCAGTGACAAATCCCTGTTCAATTGGGTAAACCGAAACCATCACTACACGCACCTTACCCCTTGCGAGTTGGGCAAAATTGCCCTGGGCGGGGAATACCGGGAAGTACCGCTCATACCATGTATCTGCATAACCCCGGTTAAACGAAAACAACGTCGAATGACAATGCAGGTCTGAAAAATAGGTTGCCATAATCTGTTTGTTTTTTGATGGATTAAATTGATTTCATCCTAAATGGAGGATTTTCAAATGCGGGTCGGATCGGGTTAAACAAGCGTTAAAATGTGTGTAGTTTTTTTTCGCCGGTATTATCAATAGCCAGTTGGCTTATCTGGCCTGCTTCTTTGTAATTACCCGAGGGTCACGGACCTTAAATGTCCAAATGCTCAATTCCTTATTAACGGTTCTTGTCAATGACAGAACAATCTACCATACATAAGGGATCAACCTGTATTTAACTTTACTGCAGTATTCGTTATACCCTGGTAATTGTTCACGCAGTACTTTTTCCTCATTCAGTATCCTGAGCACGAGTGCAACAGGGAGTGACAAAAACGGAATAAGTCCCCAATATGATCCCAGTGCAACCGGGGTGGCCATGGTCATAATAATGTTTCCCAGGTACATCGGGTGACGAACAAAACTATATGGTCCGGTTGAAATAACTGTCTGGTTTTCTTCAACTTCAACCACCCTTGAAGCATAACTGTTTGCCTTAAAAACAAGGGCAATAAAAATGTAACTCAAAAGGACCAGTAGGTCAGCAATTACTACCAGGCCGGGAGGAATATCCGACCAGCCAAAGCGGTGATCAAATCCCGGGATTGTATAGCCCAGTATAAAAATGAAAGTCGTAATCAGCACTATCTTTTTCTGCTGAGGTTCCCTCTCCTTTGTTTTGAGCCGGCGTTCCAGAAACATGGGATCATGTTTCAGAAAGTACGAAACGACCAGGATCAACGGGCCCAACAGAACAGCAACATACACATAAACCTGCCAGAAAATGAATGTTCCGGCAGGTAGAAGAATAAATAATCCTATAAACACTGGAAGTAAAACTGCACGGGCAGCGATTTTCCGTTTCAGCGACTTCATCATTGCAGGTTGTATAAGGGTGTCAGTTTCCATCTGATCAGATTGCGCCAAATGAATAATATATAGGAAGGATGATTACCAGGTCCGAACCGGCATGAAAAAGCATTGATGCAAGGATGCTTTTCGTATAGAGCATTAAAAAACCCCAGGCAATAGCCAGCACAAATGTGATACCGGAGAATAATACAACATCAGGTGTGTATGTTACCTGCAGGTGTGCCGCAGCAAAAACTATGGATGTTAAAACCACCGCCCAAACAGGTTTCATGAAATTATTTGCGGGGTGAAGGAATATGCCTCTGAAAAGAAGTTCCTCCATACAGGCATTGGAAAAAACAAAAATCAGAATCCATATCAGGTTCCTTCTTACAAAGTCATTTCCGATAGGTTGCGCATTAGTTTTTATGGCTACAAAAGCCATCAGTATAAATGCAGTGATTCCAATCACCAGGCCCGGGGTTAACCTGCCTTTGGCAAGGAACATACTGCCTGGCTTATATCCTGCGGTCAGGAATGAAACCAAAAGTACAAGGCAAATCACAACACTATCACTGAGCTTGGCAAAAGCAAGGCCTTTCGCACTTGCCAGGTTGAGATTCCATAATCCGGGTGTGAAAAAAGACACAGTGAAAAATGCTAGGTTAACGGCCATTAAAGCAAAGGTAATATCACCGGTATGTGATTTCCCTTTGGCAGAGAATATTCTCCAGGCACTATAAAACACAACCACGAAAGCAAACCTGGTGAATAATAAAGTATGCCCGGAAATTTTATAGGCAAATGTCATGTTCAGCAAAAATACAGTCAGCATTATCACCAGTATGGTGAAAAATGCCAGGGGTTTGTTAGAATTCATCGTTATGATATCAGGACTGCTGTTTTATATTAATTCATACACAGAATTGCCGCTGTTGATTAAGGTCATGTCTGTACAAATATAGTGAAAAAAACGACGAAATCAAACCGGGCTGCAACTTAATTCGTGTCCTGTTTCCTTTTACGGGCGTCGGATGCTCCGGATTAAACATTGCTCCAGGGGAACAGAACTGAAGATTACTATTACAGTTCATCATGCAATCATGCCGGGTTATATATTCCTCAATAATCATTTTTAAAAGCCGGATAATAATAAGTTCCTGGTGTATATTGCGATGGTATGCGACAGAAATAAGTTGTGCTCCATCGGGGTATAATATTAAAATTAAATTCCTTTTCTATATTGTGTACTCGTTGTGGGATAAAGATTTTGGTTGAGTTCCTTTTTTGCACCGGGATTTTCATTCAAAAGATTTTCGAAAAGCTTAATAATACCCGGTTTGTTTATTCCTGTCCTGGTTTCGGTTGTAATATCACTTAAATCAATAAAAAACCCCGAAAAGAAATTTGGCAGATCAGCTACAATATCTGTATTCAGGAAATTTGTCGCATTATAAATCCGATGATAGTTATACTTTGATTTCTCAATTATGAAAGTTTCCTTTTTCAGATTGGTAATTGACGAGGTTTTCGTGCACTGTTCAATACAGGCATCATCTATCGTATTTTTTTTACATCCGGTTACCTGGTGAAACAGGCATTGCCGGCTCGTCATAAGCACAACAGGATGATAAATACTGTAATACAGATCAAAATCGTAAGGTTTTTTTATACGCTGTATCTGGGTTTTACTGAGTTCATTCGAAATAAATGAACCTGAACAGTTGAAATTTTCTTTTAAACATGCCAGACTAAAAGAATTGACAATGTTGAGATACGGACCGGCAATCCATGCTATCCCGTTTTTATAAGCCTCGTAAGCTATCCCCGTATTGTTTGTTACTATTTGTTCCGGATGCACCCGTTTAAGAAAATCCACTGCGGCACTATAGTCATCCGCTATCAGGACCGAAGGGAACCATGGAATAAGTCCTTTGTTTTTTATGAAAAGCTTAATGTACTCATCGCACACATTCCTGAAACAACCAGGCAGTTGGAAATAGATTGTAGCCGATGTCTCATTGCACAGGTATAAATCGTTTTGTGATGAAATTAATACAGAAAGAGAGGGGTTTGCGTTTGCGTTACTGTTTTTTTTAATAACGGGAACAGCAATCGGATCAATAAATTCGCGGGAATCATTCAGGATAAACAACAACCGTTTTTTTACGGAAGTAAGTTCTTTAAACGGAATATAAACACCAGGATGAAGCTCGTTGAGATCCAGTTGTTCAATATAATATTCAGTATCATTTAAAACCTTCATCCTGGCGAATACAGTCGCGTAATCAAGCGACTGTGTGGCAGACTTTGCGAGATTAACATCCGAAAGCACAGAAAATTCATCGTCCGGCATTGTAACGGTCACTTTTAAAGGTATGCCGCATTCTCCCGAGAGTCTTATTATCAAAGGAACTTTTGCCGTACTTAATTGTGAAAGTATGTTCTCAACCCTATTTATTATCCCGGTTCTTTCGTTGTAAACGTCTCCTTTCGCTTTTTCAAGAGTTTCGTCCGTGTAACCGCCATTTAATTCCGATAAATATATCGCTGAATGATCACGGGGATTATCAATAAACATTTCTTTTGTAATAGTTCCCTTCAGCCAGTCGTTGGTAAAATCACGGTTAAACACCGTATAAAGTGCACTCTTGTTATTGAGTAGCTCGTTCTTGCCATAAAAGCTTTGGAGTTGTTTTCTCCATGCGTCCACAACAGTATAAACGTAATGAAACTTTTTTATCCTTCCTTCAATCTTCAGAGCATCAACGCCCGCTTCAGCCAGTTCCTTCAGATCGGAATATGCGGAATTATCTTTCAGATTAAGAGGATAGCTGTTGCCTGCAGCTGTAGTTACATACTGATCGCGGCAAGGTTGGCTGCATCGGCCACGATTTCCGGAGTTTCCTCCATGTACAGAACTCATATAGCAAATGCCCGAAAAGCTGATACAGTAAGATCCGTGAACAAATACTTCAGTTACTATATTATTTTTATGAGCAACCGGGGTTAAGGCTTTTATCTCGTATATGCTTAACTCCCTCGACAGGTTAACCCTGGAAACCGAGAGCTTGCTTAAAAACTCTACCTGCCCTTCATTATGAGTAGTAAGCTGGGTGGATGCGTGAATTTTAAGGAGGTTAAAATAATTCGATACCAGGTATAGCATTCCTAAATCCTGGATAATAATGCCATCAATGGCTGTATTCGCCAGTTTGTTCAAAACGCTGATAAGAGCCGGGATTTCGCTTTCAGTGATCAGTATATTAAGGGTCAGGAAAACCTGGCAATCATTTTTGTGTGCGAGTCGTATTATCCCGTTTAAATCATCGAAGCTTATATTTGTTGCCCTGTTACGGGCATTAAATTTATCCAGCCCACAGTATACCGCATCAGCTCCTGCCGCAATTGCGGCTTTTATGGAATCAATATCTCCTCCTGGCGCCAGTAATTCAATTTTTGTCATCTGCCACAAAGGTAAAGTGTATCATCGGATAATTGCCAATAATCTCCCTATACAACCTGTCTTAGATACGCTGCTGAAGGTGAAGTTATTCCTCCCGGAATCCTTCCTGATTGTCGATTGGTTATCCGTTCAGGACATGAAGTGTTGGGGGGCTTGAGTCAGGAAATAAGCCTCGCGCCATCAGGATATTTATCTCACTCATAATTCTCCTTTCACGGATAGTGTTCAAATTTCTTCTTAAAGCATAAACCTGCCCTGGCTAACCGTAAAACATGCAGGTGTTCATTTTCGTTTAAGTTTTCTTTAACCAGCAGGTATTGCTCAATAGCTTTTCTGTACTTCTTTCTGATAAAACCAAAAGCGGTTGTGAATATTGATAAATGACTGCAAGATCATCCTGGTTAAAAATGTAAAATCTGGTTTCAGCCAGAGTAAGAAAAAATCACGCTTTCCTTGCACCGCAATATCCCCTAGATAGCATTGCACCGAAAACCGGATGATTTTCCTTTTCATAGCTAATAAAGTATGTCATGAACCTTTCCCTGCTAAAAAACAAAACATTTGCCTGGATTTATCCGGCATTCACAGCGGTTTGCCTGAATTTTCTGCCTGGCGGATAACCCGTCAATTCTTACCGGTTTCGTTTCCGCAGGTAATAATGCCACAGGAAATACGAAGCCAGACTGCGATACGGTTTCCACCGGGCAGCGCAAGCTATGATTTCGTCATGAGTAACGGCGGAGGTGAACTCCTTTACTGTATTGATAATGGCAATATCACCTGCCGGGAAAATATCTTTGGCCTGCAGGCAAAACATAAGGTAAATATGCGTTGTCCAGTCGCCTATTCCCTTAATGCTTTTCAGCTGTTGTCGTATTTCTGCTTCGGGAAGCATGCGAAGGCTTTCCAGGTTAATTTTACCTGTAAGAATGGCCGATGAAAGTTCGCGCAGGTACCTGGATTTTTGTTTGCTGATCTGGCAGTTCCGCATTTCCTCGTCCGAAAGTTTCAGTATTTCAGCCGGGGTAAATTCCGGGAGATACAAATCCAGCTTTTTGAAATGCGCGTTTGCCGATTGCAGGCTTACCTGCTGTTCGAGGATAATCCGGGCAAGGGATGTAAAGCCTTCCGGGCGTTGCCAGTCAGGAGGAGGGCCATACATCATATTTATTTTCGTAAAAATTTCGTCCAGCTTCAGCAGTTGGTTTATATCGGTTTGATTTACGATGCCGTTCATGATTTAATGAGGTTTAATAAGAAAAGCAAGCATTCAGAAGACAGAATTCAGAAGCGAAGATATGTCATTCGTAATTCTGAATCCCATATTCTGAAAAATGCAAAACGGTAAGGAATAATCCGATGTATTTTGTTATTAACTTTATAACCAATCTTTAAAATACTGAAGCCATGCCAACCATAATCAAACCTGGTACAATGGAGTACAAAACAGATACAAACGCACTTGCAGCGTTTAGATTAGAAACCTTGTTACCCCGCCTGGGAACGCTTGCCGGGGCTGCTCATTTTTCGTTCGATATCCGGAAACTGGATCCCGGTACGTATTCGTTTCCCTACCATTTTCACCGTAACTCCGAAGAGATGATGATGCTAATTTCCGGTTCAATGACGCTTCGCGCACCCGGGGGATTAACTGTTCTTGAAACCGGTGATCTGGTCTTTTTCGAAACCGGCGAAACCGGCGCCCACCAGTTTTATAACCACAGCACTGGCCCCTGCGAATACCTCGATATACGATCCACCATCGGAATGGATGTGGTTGAATATCCTGATTCGGGCAAGATAAATATATTGCCGGCCAGGGAAATCTATGAAAAGAATACCCAGGTCACGTATAACAAAGGCGAAGAAAATGTAAGAGAGATTTGGGAGAAACTTGGGAAGAAGTGAAAAGACTAAACTATCGGCGGATTATGCAGGATTGGATGCACTACTTGGCGTTTGCCTTTGATTCCCGCTTCTTTCCGGTTAAAAGTAATTTACACCTAAGGAAACGATATTTCTATGAGGGACAATATTGTTATCATTAATCATTTCTTCTTTTTCAATTGAAGAGCATCAGGTGAAATTTCAGCCGCCGCCTTAATCTTTTATTTGCCCTGCAAAACACAAAACAGATTTATTCTCATTATATTTGTAATACGTTCCGTTTTGTTTTAACGAAACGCACCAGACCCGTTTTATTAATAATTAAATCCTTAATAAAATGAAAAAGTTAATTTACTTATTGGTAGCACTCTCCGCTTTCATTTTCTTTTCTTGTGAAAGGAACGAAACTGTAAAAACCGAAAACCGGGTTTCCGGTCTGGTAGGTAGTTCATCCCAGGTCATTGACGGGCAATATGTTGTTTTATTCAAGGACCAGGGACTGCTGAAATCTGCTGCCATCGGCGAAGCTGTCAGCCCCGAAGCTGTAAGGCAGACAGCTCGTGCCATTTTCAATGCGGTACAGTTACCTTTGAGAGAACCTGATTTTGTTTACAACAATGCCATTCGTGGCATCGCAGTCGCCATGACCGAAAGTGAAGCTGCAAAACTGAAGCTAGCCGAAGGGATTAAGGGTGTTTATCCTGATATTATGATAACCCTTAACCTGCCGGAGATTTCCGGAAAACCGGCACCTCCTTCTGCCGCTCAGTCAACTCCGTGGGGAATCACCCGGATAGGAGGCGCAACCAGTGGAGTGGGAAAAACTGCCTGGATAATAGATACAGGTATTGACCTGGATCACCCTGATCTGAACGTGGATAACGTCAATGGAGTCAATTTTGTTAAAGCCGGTGCATCTCCTGATGACGACAACGGACATGGAACGCACTGTGCCGGTATTGTGGCAGCTATAAACAATAGTTATGGGGTAGTTGGTGTAGCTGCCGGTGCCACCGTTGTGCCCGTTAAAGTTCTCAACCGGAGTGGGTCAGGCGCTTATTCGACTGTTATTGCCGGGGTGGATTACGTTGCTGCACATGGTTCGCGGGGCGATGCCGCAAATATGAGCCTGAGTGGTCCTGCCTATCAGCCACTAGATGATGCTGTGAATGCGCTTGCAAAAAATGGAATCGGTATTTCACTTGCAGCTGGCAACGAATCTCAGAATGCAGGCAATGTTTCTCCGGCAAGAACGAATGGTGCCAATATCTACACCGTTTCAGCAATGGGGCAAAGTGATATATGGGCTTATTATTCTAATTTTGGCAATCCGCCTGTTGATTATTGTGCTCCGGGTAACTATATATACTCCACGTTTAAAGGAGGCAAGTATGCAACCATGAGCGGGACCTCCATGGCTGCTCCCCATGTTTGCGGACTTTTACTGCTGGGAACAATTCATACCGATGGTTATGTATCAGGTGATCCTGACGGGCATCCCGATCCTATCGCTCATAAGTAGTAAGACAAAGCCATCAACAGTGTTCCTCTGCCGTAAATCAGCCATTTCCCGCTATGTTTATTTCAGGCCGGAATGTAGCATGAATAAAATAACATCAGATTTTATGCCGGCAGTTTGAAAAAATAAAAAGCCCCGATGCTGTGCATGGGGGCTTTTCTGTTTTACGACAATATATATTGTTAATGGGAATATCGCTTACGAATTTGCAGGCATTAATTTGCCGTTTACATCAAACATCAGATCCAGATCTTTTATTTTTACGCTATACATGGTTTTACCTTTAGCGTTGGTAATTTTTGAGGATTTTTTCACATACCCGTCTTTGTAATTTTCATTTATATATTTTATTACAGGTGTCGGAAGTGCAGCAACCGATATTTGTGTCTCGGTTTCGATCACTTTTCCTTTTACGTTGTATGTTACTGACCTGCCTAATGAGTCTACAACGTAATTAGCTTTATAATTCTCACCGGCTTTAGTCCATTCAATAGTGGTGATTTTAGCGTGCGATTTTACAAATGCTTTCGAAACAACAGGGGGAACGTCATTTGGCGAAAGGTTCTGGGCATAGGAAGCAGAAAGCATACCCATAATAGCAATCATAAAAATTAGCTTTTTCATTTTCTTAAATTTTAAATTATTTAATTAGATTTAATTTTTTACAAAAGTACAACCACGCATTAGCCAAAATGTTATACAATTCCATTAAATTTTTACATTATTCACATATTGTGCTGAATAATAATAAACATTAAAGCGGGCCTAAACTATGGGAATTTGATTTTTAGTACCAGGGTCATGATTGTTTTATGATCGGGAAAGCGAAGTGCTTTACAGCGAAACCATGCACTAAATGCATAAGCAGCAAAATCCTGTGTTGGCCTGTGGTTACTAACAGAAGTGATTTCGCAAATCTGCAATCATTGCTTTGAAGCGGCTTCCTGCCATCGAAGAGCATTTTCCTCGTCATTGAAGAACATTTGGACCGTGTATGATGTCATTTGGACCGTGTATGATGTCATTTGGACCGTGTATGATGTCATTTGGGCTGTGTATGATGTCATTTGGACCGTGTATGATGTCATTTGGGCCATGTATG
>Ga0208789_1001041_pt1 | contig 18227 bp, 16 predicted proteins | sample Methanotroph_Enr_FD_187368 | JGI IMG/M metagenome (GOLD analysis project Ga0208789, IMG submission 187368) | Enriched soil microbial communities from Old Woman Creek wetland in Ohio, USA - Methanotroph_Enrichment_5 (SPAdes) (version 2) | ecosystem: Environmental > Terrestrial > Soil > Wetlands...
CGTGGCGGTCGCGCGGGCCACCAGGAAGTCGGCGAAGGGGAGCGACGGTTGGGCGGCCACCAGAGCAAGCGCATTGAGACGCTGCAGGGTTGCACCGGCCAGCCGGGCGAGCGCGGGCGCGCCGGAGGTCACCAGGGTGTCGTCCTGTGCCGCAAAGGCGATACCCTGCGGAAACGCCGAACGGTCCGCAATCAGCTTGCCGGTGTACTTTTGTATTTGATCTTGCATGGTCGCCTTTCTGAAAAAGGTAGTGGCGGGAATTGGGGCGCCGCGGGCAGAGGCATTTTGCCACAAAAAAGCACAAAAAACGCAAAAAGATTCTGCCTCCGACTTAGCTTTGGGTACCATAGGAACCCTGAGAAGGGAGAATCTTTTATTTTTGCGAATTTCGTGCTGTTTATCGACAGGTTCGGGTCCGGGCTTCCCGCAAGCCAAGGTAAATAGTTGAGGATAACCGTGCTGGACGCCGCAAAAGCGCGCCCGCCATGCCGGGCGGTTTATCTGGTCCTCCTGAGTACCGTGACGCAGTTGGTTACCGCCGAGCCGCCGATGTTGAAAGTGACGCCGATTTCAGGACGCTTCCCGGTCAACTCCGCGCCGATCGCCTCGCCCAGCAGCTGTTTATAGAGGAGCGCGTGCATGGAAACGCCGGTAGCCCCGACCGGATGCCCTTTTGCCTTCAAGCCCCCGGACAGATTTACCGCACACCGCGCATCGTCGCGGGTGAACCGGCCGGCGAGGTAATCGAGACCGGCCTCGCCATCCCGGGAAAGCCCGAGCGCCTCGGTGCAGAGCAGCTGGCTTATGGTGAAGCAGTCGTGCACCTCGGCAAGCTGGACGTCCTCGATGGAAATCCCGGCCTCGGCGAATGAGCGCCGCACCGCTTCCTTGCCGGCCAGGTACTCGTGCATGTTGGTGCGCGCCGAGAGCGGAAGCCGCTCGTTCACATGACCGATGCCCGCGATCTCGACGGCCTTTTTCCCGGCCGCTTCCGCGTCGGAGCTGCGCATGATGACCAGGGCGGCGGCTCCGTCGGTGACCAGCGAACAATCGTGCAGGCGCAGCGGCGCGGCAATCATCGGGTTCTTCTCGGGCGGCAGCGCCAGGATCGCCTCGGCCGTTACCAGGCCGAGCTTGTCGCTTGGGCCTCCCTTGCCGAAGTGCGCCAGCGGGTTGTCCAGGCCGTTTCGATACCCCAGGGCTGCGACCGTCGCGAGCATGCGCTGCAGGTCGGCGTCACTCAAACGGTAACGGGCCTGATACCCCTTGGCGTACTCCGAGAACAGGCACGGGAAGCTGACCGCCTGCCCGCCTTCTTCGGGCCAGTAGGAGCAGGTGGCCAGCGCGTGGGTCACCCCCTTGGTGTCGAGGAGGTTCATCTTCTCAACGCCAAGGACCAGCGCGACCTTGGCCCGGCCGGCCTCCACCGCGTAGAGCGCATCGTAGAGGGCGACGGAACCGGAGGCGCAGGCGTCTTCGCAGCGGGTCATCGACTTGAACCGGAGCCCCTGCGGATCGATCTCGGTCGCCAGCGAGGCTAAGTGCTCCTGGTTGGCGAAGAGTCCCGGGGCGCAGCTTCCCACCCAGACCCCGTCCACCTCGCTTCCCTCGATGCCGGCATCGGCCAGGGCGCCTTTTCCGGCCTCGATCAGGAGGTCGTAGATGGACTTGAGATCGGCAACCTCGCCGGTCTCGCGGTTTTTCTGCACGAAGGAGCCGAACTTCGTGTTATAGGCACCCACTATACTGACGTGGCTCATGCGGCTTCCCCCTTCTCCCTAAAGATTCTGGCTCTATCCTTCGCTCGCCCCATCCTACTGCGCCGTCCAACCGCCGTCAACCGGAAGCGCCGCCCCGGTAATCTGATCGGCCGAGGGCGAGCAGAGGAAAACGACCAGTCCTCCCAGTTGCTCGACGGTGACAAACTGCCGGGAAGGCTGTTTTTCGGCAAGCATGTGGCGGCCACCTTCCTCGACATCCACACCCAGCGCCTCGGCACGGGCGACGATCTGCGGCTCGACCAACTCGGTGCGCACCCAGCCGGGGCAAAGGGCATTGCTCGTGATTCCCGTACCGGCCGTCTCCAGCGCGACCACCTTGGTCAGCCCCACCAGGCCGTGCTTGGCCGTCACGTAGGCCGCCTTGTTGACCGAGGCCACCAGCCCATGCACCGAAGCGGTGTTGATTATGCGCCCCCAGCCGTTTTTCTTCATGAGCGGCAGGGCGTGCTGTATGGCGTGAAACGCGGAAGAGAGGTTGACGGCGATGATGGCGTCCCAGCGCTCGGCGGGAAACTCCTCGACCGTCGCCGTGTGCTGGATCCCTGCGTTGTTGACCAGGATGTCGATCCCCCCGAGCTCCCGGGCGGTCGTCTCAATCAGTCCGGCTATCTCCCCGGGGTGCGCCAGGTCCGCGCTGCAATAGCCCACCGTGACCCCGCTCTCCGCCGACAACCGGCTGCGCTTGGCCTCGATGGCTGCGGGGTCGCCGAAACCGTTCAGCATGATGTTGCACCCCTGTGCGGCAAGGGCCCGGACAATCCCCCAACCGATACCGCTCGTCGAACCCGTCACCAGGGCGTTTTTACCTGTCAACATGCCGTGCCTCCTTGCGCCGCCAGGGTCAGGGGGGGCTCGGTGCAGTTCCTGACTTCCTCGACGCTGTGGCCGGGAGCCAGCTCGACCAGTTGCAGTCCGTCAGGGGTCACGTCCAGCACCGCCCGGTCGGTAATGATGCGGTGCACCACCCCCTTGCCGGTAAGCGGCAGGGTGCAGCGCTCGAGAATTTTGGGCTCTCCCTGCTTGTTAACGTGCTCCATGAGGACCACGACCCGCTTGGCCCCGTGCACCAGGTCCATGGCCCCGCCCATCCCCTTCACCATCTTGCCGGGAATGACCCAGTTGGCGAGGTCCCCACGGGCGGAAACCTCCATGCCCCCCAGAATGGCCAGATCGATGTGGCCGCCGCGGATCATGGCAAAGGACTCGGCACTGTTGAAGAGCGCGGCGCCCGGGATCATGGTGATGGTTTCCTTGCCCGCATTGATGAGGTCGGGGTCCAGTTCCTCCTCGCTGGGATAGGGGCCGATGCCGAGCAGGCCGTTCTCCGACTGGAGCACCACCTGTTTCCCCGCAGGGATGTAATTGGCAACCAGGGTCGGCATGCCGATGCCAAGGTTCACATAAAAGCCGTCCTCGATCTCCCCCGCCGCCCGCTGCGCCATCTCTTCACGTGTCCAGGCCATCGGTTGTCTCCTTTTGCCAGGCAATGCCGCCGCTTTTTCTTATGCAAACCTCTCCGGACTTCAAACCATCTCTCCCGGATCGCCAAGCGAGGAACACCTCGGCGCAGCCGACTAGCGGCGCACGGTGCGGCGCTCGACCCGTTTTTCCTGCTCGACGCACTCCACGATGCGCTGCACGTAGACGCTCGGCGTATGCACCTGGGCCGGGTCCAGGGCGCCGATCTCGACCAGCTCCTCGACCTCGGCGACGGTGACCCGGCCGGCGCTCGCCATCATGGGGTTGAAATTCTGGGCGGTCTTTCGGTACACCAGGTTGCCGAGACCGTCCCCCCGCCAGGCCTTCACCAGGGAGAAATCGGCCCTGAGACCGGTTTCCAAAAGGTACTCCTTGCCGTCGAAGAAACGCGTCTCACGTCCTTCGGCGATGGGGGTGCCTACTCCCGCCGGGGTGTAAAACGCGGGAATACCCGCCCCGCCGGCCCTGATCCTTTCCGCCAGGGTCCCCTGGGGGACCAGTTCGACCTCCAGTTCGCCCGAGAGGTACTGGCGCTCGAACTCCTTGTTTTCCCCCACGTAGGAGGCGATCATCTTAGAGATCTGGCGGTTTTCCAGCAACAGGCCGAGTCCCCAGTCGTCAACGCCGCAGTTGTTCGAGATGACGGTCAGGTTCCTAACGCCGCGCTCCCGCACCCCGACGATCAGGTTCATCGGGATCCCTACCAGGCCGAACCCGCCCGCCATGATGGTAGCGCCGTCCGGGATGCCGTCCAATGCTTCGGCAACGCTTTTGCAAATCATGTCCGACCTCCGAGTATTTGCTGCCTAGGGAACCGACCCGCTCCCTTTGCACCCTTAAGCGAGCCGCGCCGGGCCCACCGGCAGCCGGTTTGTCACAAGGACCGTTTCAACAGACGGCCCAGTTCGCCGACAAACCCGCGACGAAACACCAGCACGCAGACGACAAAAATCCCCCCGATGATCACCGTGATCCAGGATCCGACGGAACTTAGTTCAGACTGGAGCGTCACTACGGTGAATGCCCCGGCCAGGGGGCCTGTGACCGTGCCGACCCCTCCCAACAGCGTCATCAGAACCACCTCTCCGGAGGTGTGCCAGCTGACGTCGGTTAACGAGGCCAGCTGAAACACCAGCGATTTCATCGACCCTGCCATCCCGGCCAGCGCCGCGGAGATCACAAAGGCGATGAGCTTGAATCTCTCCACCTTGTACCCCAGCGACACGGCCCGCGGCTCGTTCTCCCGGATCGCCTTCAGCACCTGACCGAAGGGCGAATCGATGGTCCGGTAGATTATCCAGAAACCGAGGCAGAACATGGCGAAGATGAAATAGTAGAGGTTGAGCCCAAGCGGGGTGCCGCCGACGCTTACGTGATGGTTCAGATCGATCAGGCCGAAAAGTAAGCCGCGGGGGATGCCCTGCAACCCGTCCTCACCTCCGGTGAAGGGCGCCTTCAGCGCGACGAAATAGACGATCTGGGCCAGCGCCAGGGTGACCATGGCGAAGTAGATCCCTTGGCGCCGGATCGCAAGGCTGCCGATGAGATATCCCAAAAGACCGGCGCAGGCCGTGCCGGCCAGGATACCGAGCTCCGGCGTCAGCCCGCAGTTTTTGACCAGATGGCCGGTGATATAGGACGCCCCTCCGAAGAAGGCAGCATGCCCGAAGGAAAGGAGCCCGGTGTAGCCCAGGAGCAGGTTGAAGGCACAGGCAAAGAGCGCAAAGCAGAGCAGCTTCATCAAGATGACGGGGTAGACGACAAACGGCGCCAAAAGGCCAAGCAGTATCAGGACGATCCAGACGCTTCGGTTCATCTAGGACTCCTTCCCGAACAGGCCGGCAGGCTTCACCAAAAGGACGAGCACCATGATCAGGAAAATAACGGTGCTGGAGGCCGGCGCGTAGACAACCTTGGTAAAACCCTCCACCATCCCGAGCAGTACCCCTGTGACGATGGAACCCATGATGGATCCCATCCCGCCGATGACCACCACGGCGAACACGGTGATGATCATCTCCGACCCCATGACCGGACTGACCGAATAGATCGGTGCGGCCAGCACCCCGGCAAAGGCGGCCAGGGCCACGCCGTAACCGTAGGTCAGGGTGATCATGAGCGGGACGTTGACGCCGAAGGACCGCACCAACTCCGGATTTTCCGTGCCAGCGCGCAGGTAGGAGCCGAGTTTGGTCCGCTCGATGACGTACCAGGTGGCGAAACAGACCAGGAGGGAGACGGCGATCGCCCAGAGGCGGTATTTCGGGAACATCATGAAGCCTAAGTTGACCGCACCGTTGAGGAATTCCGGCTTTGCCTCGTAGGGGTCGCCGGATACGTTGAAGAAATTGGTAAAGGTTCCCTGCAAGATGAGGGCAAGGCCGAAGGTGAGCAGCAGACCGTACAAGTGGTCGAACTTGTACAGTCTGCGCAACATGGTTCTTTCGATCACTATCCCCAGCGCGCCCACCACCAGCGGGGCCACGATGAGCGCCGCCCAGTAGTTCAGGTGAAAGTCCGGCAGTCCGATCAAGGGGCCGAGCTTCGTGTAGCCCAGGAGCGCCACGTAGGCACCCAGCATGAAGAGCGCCCCGTGGGCGAAGTTGACGATGTTCAGGAGGCCGAAGATCACCGCCAGGCCGAGGCTCAGGATGGCGTAGAACACGCCGTTGTTAAGGCCGAGCATAACCTGAGACATGACCGTCTGAAATGATAGCTCCATGATCAGCTCCCGATTTTGTTCCTTCCGACAGACTTTCGACAGCGCGTTTCCCGCGACCGCCCCTGACCGGTAGCTTCGGCTCACCGGAAAGGGGCATCCCCGGCGCTGTTACTTCCTCACCAAGGGGCAGGTGCTCTCCGACAGCGGCATAAACGCCTCGTTGGCGGGAATGGTCCTGACTATCTTCAGGAGGTCCCACTCCCCCTTGGACTCCGAAGGTTTCTTCACCTCCATGAGGTACATGTCGTGCACCATGCGCCCGTCGGCCCTGATCTTGCCGTGCACCGCGAAGAAGTCGCTGATATCCATCGATTTAAGCTTTGCCATGACCGCATCCGGATCGTCGGTGCCGGCCGCCTTGATCGCCTTAAGGTAGTTCATGGTGGCGGAATAGGCGCCGGCCTGGTCCATGGTCGGCATGGCCTTGTGGATGGCGAAGAACCGCTTGGCGAAGGCGCGGGAGGCGTTATCCCGGTCCCAGTAAAAGCCGGAGGTGAACTGCATCCCCTGCGCCACGTTCAGGCCCAGGCTCTTTATGTCGGTATCGAATATGAGCAGTCCGACCAGGGTCTGCCCTTTCTGGCCGATGCCGAACTCGCGCGCCTGCTTTATGGCGTTGATGGTGTCGCCGCCGGCATTGGCAAGCCCGATGATCTGGGCACCCGAGGATTGGGCCTGCAGCAGATACGAGGAAAAGTCCGAGGTGGAAAGCGGGTGACGCACCGAACCGACCACCTTGCCGCCCAACTGTTTCACGAACCTGGCGGTATTTGCCTCCAGGGACTGGCCGAAGGCGTAATCGGCGGTGATGAAATACCAGCTCTTGCCTCCCCGCTGGACGACGGCCTGCCCGGTTCCCTTGCCCAGGGCATAGGTGTCGTAGACGTAGTGGATGCCGTACGGGGTGCAGGACTTGTTGGTCAGGTCGGTGGAAGCCGCACCGGTGTTCATGGTTATCCGTTTCTTGTCCCCCGCGAGCTTCTGCACCGCCAGGGCACACCCGGAGTTCAGCAGGCCGGTGATCATGTCGACCTTCTCGTTGTCGATCCATGCGCGGGCCTTGGCCGAGGCGATATCGGCCTTGTTCTGATGGTCGGCGCCGACGACCTGGATCGGCTTACCCAGCACCTTCCCGCCGAAGTCCTTGACCGCCATTTCCACCGCGACCTGCGTCCCTTTCCCCCCGAGCGTGGAGTAAACCCCCGACATGTCGGTGAGCACCCCGATCTTGACGACGCCGTCTGAAATCCCCTTGTTCGCCGCGCCGGCGATTCCGCTCGTCATTGCCAGTACGGCAAGACTAAGTACTGCTTTGGAAAACGGATTTTTCATACAGATGCTCCTTTCGGGTTTGTATACCTGATCACACGCCCAGGTATTGGTTGAGTTTCTCTCTGCTGGCAGCCAGTTCGTCCCTGGCGATCATCTCGACAATTTCTCCGTGGTCGATGACGTAATGGCGATCGGCCAGGTCGGCTGCGAAATGGAAATTCTGTTCCACCAGTATGATGGTGAGCCCCTTCTCCTTCAGTTGGCCGATCAGACGGCCCAGGGCCTGGACGATGACCGGTGCCAGGCCTTCGGTTATCTCGTCCAGCAGCAGCAGGCGCGCGCCGGTCCGCAGGATGCGCGCCATCGCGAGCATCTGCTGCTCCCCTCCCGAAAGCCGCGTCCCCATGCTCAAGCGGCGCTCCTGCAGGTTGGGAAACATCTCGTAGATCTCCGCCACGGACATGCCCCCCTCGCGCACCACCGGCGGCAGCAGGAGGTTCTCCTCCACGTTCAGGCTGGCGAAGATCCCCCGCTCCTCCGGGCAGTAGCCGAGCCCCAGGTGGGCGATCTTGTGGGTCGGCATCCCGATGGTCTCCACCCCGCCCACCGTTATCGATCCGGCGCGTCGTCCGACCAGCCCCATGATGGACTTGAGGATGGTGGTGCGCCCCGCTCCGTTCCTGCCGAGCAGGGTGACCAGTTCCCCCTCCCCGACGCTCAGGTCGATGCCGTGCAGGATATGGGACTCCCCGTAAAAGGCGTGCAGACCGGCTATGCGCAGCATCTCCTTCGGTGCGGAATCAGGCATGTGCACTCCCCATATAGGCTTCCAGCACCTGCGGGTCCTGCGAGACCTCGGCATAGCTCCCCTCCGCCAGGATCGAGCCGCGCTGCAGCACGGTGATCCGGTCGGCCAGGGTAGCCACCACCTTCAGGTTATGCTCCACCATCAGGATGGTGCGGTTCGCGGACACCTTTTTAACCAGGGCGGTTATCTTGTCCACATCTTCGGCCCCCATCCCCTGGGTGGGCTCGTCGAGCAGCATCAATTCGGGCTCCAGCGCCAGCGTGGTCGCGATTTCCAGGGCCCGCTTCCGCCCGTAGGCCAGTTCCCCGGTCACCTCGTCGGCGAACTCGGAGAGCCCCACCGAATCGAGCAGCTCCAGGGCCCTGCCGTCCAAGGAACGCAGGGAGCTGGCCGGTTTCCAGAAATGGTACGAGGTGCCCAGCCTGCGCTGCAGGGCGATGCGGACGTTCTCAAGCGGGGTGAGGTTGGGAAAGACCGCAGAGATCTGGAACGAGCGGATCACGCCGCGCAGGGCGATCTCCGCCGGCCGTTCCCTTGTGATGTCGGTCCCGTTGAAAAGGATCGAGCCGGCGGTCGGGACCAGGAACTTGGTCAGCAGGTTGAAGACCGTGGTCTTGCCGGCGCCGTTTGGGCCGATGAGGGCATGGATGTGCCCACGGGCCACTCGCAGGTTGACGTCGCTGACCGCGCAAAACCCCTTGAACTCCTTGGTCAGTTTTCTCGTTTCGAGGATATGGTCCATGGTTGCCGCTCCAGCCCCGCTTGGGCGGGGTTACCAACGCTTTAAGCTTAGTGGGACATCAGCACCGGGACGGTCATGTCCTTGAGCAGGTGTTTGGCTACCGCGCCCAAAACCAGGGTCCCTTGAGGGGTGTGGGCATAGGCGCCCATGACCAGAAGGTCGAACCCCTCCTCGTAGGCCCGGTTCAGCAGGGTGTCGCCGACCGAAGCCGTCGCCGCCAGCACCTTGTCCGCATTGACCGCGATCCCGTGCCGCGTCAGGTGCTGGCAGATGTTGGCGCAGAGGCTCTCGCTGTCATCCCCGTAGTTGGCCGAACTGTTGACCGCCAGCAGGTTCACCTGCCGGGCAGCCTTGAGCAGCGGCAGCGCGTCGTTGACCGCGCGGGTCGATTCCCGCCCGGCCTTCCAGGCCACCAGCACCTTTTCGCCGACGGTGGGGAAATTTCCCGCATAGGGGACCACCAGGACCGGCCGCCCCGCCCCGAGGACCAGGCGCTCCGGAAGGTCGCTCGGCAGCCCCTTGCCGGCCGCTCCCGGCGTGGTCTGCCCCAAAACGACCAGGTCGGAATAATGGGCGTGGTGGTTGATGATCTCGGCAACGCTCACCCCGATGACCGACCAGTCGACGCAATGCCAGTCCGCCTCGACTCCCGCAGCTGCGGTCCGTTCGGCGAACATCTCCCGGGCAGCCGCTGCAGCCGCATCGACCGGACCCTGCTCGCGGGGCTGGTAGTACTGGTGGGAGATCACGTAGAGTCCGGTCAGGCTGGCGCCATGGCGCTGGGCCAGCCGTAGGGCTACCTCGAGGCGGGCGGCGCAGTTGGGTGTACTATCGATATGAACCAGGATATCTGCCAACGACATGCGACCTCCCGATTAGCTAAAACGCAGTTAACTCATAACAAAAATGCAGGACAGGCTCAAACAACACCGGTTTACTCTTAAGCGCCTACCCTCCGTAAACATAAAGCAAAAGCAAAGCCAAAACTGTTTTATTTTAGTAGAACCTTGTTTTGTAATGAGTTAAACGCGCTGCCGTTTCAGACCGCTGTCCGACGCTTTTCCAGATTTCTGGAATAAAACAAGAAAAGGCAACGGAATAATCCGTTGCCTTGTGCCAATACAGCGCTGGTTTTTGAGGATGGTGCGGTAAGTAGTTGTTTTAGCGAAGAGTGCAGTTCACTGTGCGGTGTTTTCCAGAAACTTGGAAAGGTTTTCCAGGATTCTGGAAACGACGGTTAGATCAGCAGGTGCCGGATTCGACTCCAGTCTGCACTAAGGCGCCCCGCCCTTTGCGGGAGGGAGCTGGTGGGGATAGTAGCTGCCGTTGGCCGAGTTGCCGGCAGGCAACCGGCCGTGCTTCCCAAGGCTTTAAATTTCGTACTGCTCGATCTTCGCGTAAAGGGAAGACTTGCTGATCCCAAGCTGGGCCGCAGCGGCCAGCTTGTCGCCCTTGGCGTCCTGGATCGCGCGCCTGATCAAGGCCTCCTCCACCTGGCTCAACTGGGATTTCAGGGAGCGCAACTGGCCGGGCAAGCTGCTTCCCTCGGCGCTCTTGATCATGGCGCGGGGGATATCCTGACGTGTTATCAGGTTGCCGCTCTTCAGGTAGAGTGTCTGCTCCAGCACGTTGCGCAGCTCGCGGACGTTTCCGGGCCAGGAGTAGGTCATGAAGAGGGCCGCGGTCTCCTCGTCCACACCCTCGACCGGGATCCCGGTCTCCTTCTCCAGCTGTTTCAGGATCTTTTCCGTCAGGAGCACGATATCTGTCTGCCTCTCGCGCAAAGGGGGGATCCGCAGCAGCAACACGTTGAGCCGGTAATAGAGGTCGTGGCGGAACGATCCTTCTTTCACCAGTTCGCCCAGGTCCCGGTTCGAGGCGGCCACGATGCGCACGTCGACCGGTTCGGGCTGATCGCCGCCCACCGGCTCGATTTCCCTTTCCTGCAAGACGCGCAGCAGTTTCACCTGCATAAGCAGCGGCAGCTCGCTGATCTCATCCAGAAAGATGGTCCCCTTGTCGGCCAGGGCGAACTTCCCTTTTTTCCCCTTCTTCTGGGCGCCGGTGAAGGCCCCCTCCTTGTAACCGAAGAGTTCCGATTCGAACAGGCTCTCGGGAATCGCCGCACAGTTCACCTTGATGAACGGCCCGAGCGCGCGGTTGCTCTCCACGTGGATGGCGTGGGCGAAGAGTTCCTTGCCGGTACCGCTTTCACCCACCAAAAGGACCGTGGTGTCCGACTTGGCGACCCGCCGTCCCAGTTCCTTGACCCGCTCCAGCTCCTCGCTTTGGCCAAAGATGTTGGCGAACGAGTATTTCGCCCCGAGACGCTTGTTCAATTCGCTCTTGTAGAATTCGAGCTCGCTGTTCAGCTTGCGGAAGCGTCCGATCATGGCAAACAGGTCGTCCACATCCTGGAACATCACCTTGCCGATGACGGCGACCACCTTCCCCTGGTCGAAGATGGGAATCCGGTGGCAGATCATCTCGTGGCCGTTGATCTTCTGGATCTGCGCGATCTCGGGCTTGCCGGTCCGGGCGACGATGTGCATGCGGGTGTTTTCCACCACCGCGGTCACGTGCCGCCCCACCAGTTCCTCGATGGTCTTCCCCAGGAAGGTCGCGTAGGCCTCGTTCACCCGGAGCACGCAGCCGCTTGCATCGGTTATGATCAGTCCCTCGTAGGCGTTGTCGAGGGCGACCTCCAGCATCTTGCGCTCGCTGTCCGCTGCCACGGCCCGCGCGGTAAGGGATTTCAGCATCCGGTGTACACTTCCCTCACGGCGGATCTTCATGATCATCCTCCTGCGAAAGCTTGGCTGGCAACTGCACGTCGGCAAGACGCGATACGGCCTTGAACGGAGTGGATCGAAAAAGGTGGCACTGTCTCCCGCCCGTCCGGCCACCTTGTTTCCTATCGGAGCAAGCGGTCGGACCTGACAAAAGGAAAAACAGCGCCCCTCAAGGTACTGAATTGTTTTCCGCAATTCAAGTCATTCGTGGTGCCGGCCGGTAATTGGCCGAAGCTGCCGGCGTTGCCGGTTCAGTGAGAATCTTTAGAGGTAGGCTATCGAAGAGTGGTGGCACCTGCCAATGAGTGCAGGGTGTGAAGGTTCGAGCGGCAGCTTGCAGCGGGATTGCCACCGCGTGCAGCTCCTAGGGCTGCCCTTCCAGAAAGGACGGATCGGCGAAGCATCCCTCGGGCGTGAGGCCGCGGATCCGGTAGTACTTCTGCAGTTCCTCGTCGAAGCGCGCGCGGTCCAGGGGCGGGATGTCCATCCCCTCCCCCGCCGAACCCGCTTCCGCAAAGAACCTGGGCGGCAGGGTGTCGTCCAGGACATCGAAGCCGTTGGCGCAGTTGTAGAAGCGTTCGGTGAGATAGATCCGCTCCCCGATGGCCTTGAGCGACTCGGGGGTGTACTCGACCCCGGTCACCGCGGAGAGCAGCTCGGCGTACTCCTCCAGCGTCGCCCCGAAGAAGGCGAACTTGCAGGCCACCAGCGAATCGACCGCGGCGTTGACGTCCTCGGCGATCTTGATGATGCGCGCCTTGCCGGAGAAGGAGAAGCGGTCGGTCGGCACCGGTTTCCGCAATATCTCGTGCGAGATGGGGTAGGCCCTCAGGTGGCAGCCGCCCCGGTTGGAGGTGACGTAGGCGAGCGCCATGCCGTAGGCGCCGCGCGGGTCGTAGGCGGGGAGTTCCAGGGATTTCACGCTCATGGAGAGTTCGGGCTTGCCGAGCGCTTGGGCCGCCCGGCGGGAACCCAGGCTGAGTAGCTCGCCCTCGCCGCGGCGGTAGGCCATGTCGGCGAGGAGCGCCGGAATCTCGGCTGCAGACGGGAAGCGCCCCCGCGCCTCGCCGAAGGCGGAGAGCGTGGCAGCTGCGGAGATGGTGTCCATGCCCAGTTCGTTGCAGAGCGTGTTGGCGCGCACGATGGCATGCAGGTCGGAGATGCCGTTCAGCGCACCGAAGTGGTTCACCGTTTCGTACTCGGGGAGCGGCTCGCCGTCGCGGCTCGACTTCTTGCACTGGATCGGGCAGCCATAGCAGCCGTCCTTCTTGGCGCCGCACTCCTTGCGGATGGCGGGCCCGGAGTAGTGGCCGGACTCCTCGAAGAAGGTGGCGCTGAAATTCTCGGTGGGGGCCATGCGCCGCTGTGCCATCAGGTCGACCAGGGCCGGAGTGCCGTACTCGGAGATGCCCAGTTCGCCGAAGATCACCGGCGAGGCGCGGAAGAGCCGCATGACGTCGCCGCGGGCGGCGTCGAAGCGCTCGCCGTCGGCGATCCCGGTAGTACCCGAGCCCTGCACCGTCACCGCCTTGAGCCCCTTGGCGCCCATCACGGCACCCAGCCCGCCCCGGCCGATGGAGTTCCCCTCACCCATCATGATGTTGGCGAAGAGGACGCCGTTCTCGCCGGCGGGACCGATGGCGGTGACGCTGCCGCGCTCCTTGAGCGCCGCCACCGTCTCCTTGACCCCTTTGCCCCAGAGCTCACGTGCCGGCAGGATTTCCGCACGCTCGTCGTCGATGACGAGCAGCACCGGTTCCGGACTCTTGCCGGTGATGAAGAGGACGTCCAGCCCGGCGGCCTTGAGCCTCCAGGCGAAGCGTCCGCCGGCAGAGCAGTCGTAGATGGTTCCGGTGAGCGGCGAGCGGGAAATGGCGGCGAGGCGGGCGGCGGTGGGTGAGGCGGTACCGCAGAGGGGGCCGACCGCGAAGATGAGCGGCATCTCGGGGTCGAAAGGGTCCAGCCGGAAGTAGTCCCGCATCAGCCGCACGCCGAGCCCGCGTCCGCCCAGGTAGGCGTGCAGCAATTCGGTGGGGATCTCCCGGCGCAGGCAGGTTCCTGTGGTCAAGTCAACGTGCAGCAATTTTCCGGTCCAGCCGTGCATATAAATCCTGTGTGATCCGACCGGTCAGACCGATCAGATGCAGCCTAAAGGTACTCGCTCTTGCCTCGTTTTTCCAGCTCTTCGACCACCTTCTTCACGTCTTGGGCGGCCGACTTGGCGCACACCAATATCGCATCGGGCGTGTCCACGACAATCAGGTCTTTCACGCCCACGAGGGCTACCAGCTTCCCGCCGCCGTAGGCCAGGCACCCGTCGGAGCCGACCGACACGGTCCCCTGGGCGTTGATCACCACGTGCCCCTCCTGGTCGGCCTCCATCACCTCGGGCAGCGCACTCCAGGAACCGACGTCGCTCCAGCCGAAGGAAGCGGGGATCACCTGCACGTTCTGCGCGTTCTCCATGACCCCGAAGTCGATCGACTCGCCATCGATGCCCGCATAGATCTCGGCTATCTGCGGTTTCAGATCCGAGATCTCCCAGAGGTCCTGGTGAAAGGTCAGCTTGGCAAGGGCGCCGGACAGTTCGGGCATCAGGTTTCGTATCTGGTCCAGGATCGCGCAGGCCCCCCAGACGAACATGCCGCTGTTCCAGTAGAAGCGGCCGGTTGCCAGGAACTCCATGGCACGCTCAAGCGCCGGCTTTTCCACGAAGCGGCGCACCGCCGCGGGCTCGTCGCCGCGGTTTTCCGCAGCCTCGATGTACCCGTAGCCGGTCTCGGGGCGGGTCGGCGTGATCCCCAGGGTGACCAGGGCCTCGCTCTGGGCCACCGAGCGCGCCTTCAGGAGGGTAGCCCGGAAGCGCTCCTCGTCGAGGATGTAATGGTCGGCCGGCAAAACGGCCATGATACCGTCCGGATCGAAGCGCGCGATGATGGACGCGGCCAGGCCGATAGCCGGGGCGGTGTTCCTCCCCGCCGGTTCCTCGATGACGTCCACCGGCACGCCGGTTATGTACTCCAGCTGGCGCCTGGTCTCGGCCCCCTGGAGCGCGTTCGTCACCACCATGACCCGTTTGGGCTGCATCGGCAGGACCCGCTCCACCGTCCGCTGCAGCATGGACTTGCCGCCGAAGACCGACATAAGCTGCTTCGGCGTGCTCTTCCGGGAAAGCGGCCAAAACCTGGTGCCGGAACCGCCGGCTAAGATAACGATATACATGGGTGCCTCTCTTGTATGCCCGATGGGAAAATCTCAGCCGTAGAACGCGGATGACGCGGATTGAGCGGATTCCTGCGGATAAAGCCCGTCCGGAGAGTCTCTTTATCCGCGCAAATCCGTTAGATCCGCGCCATCCGCGTTCAATCGGCTTAAGATCCTAAACGATCTTGTCCACGTCGATCTCGACCCGGTGGTAGTCGTCCTGGAAACGGACGATATCGTCCTCGCCCAGGTACTCGCCGCTTTGCACCTCGATGATCACCAGGGGGATCACGCCGGGGTTTTCCAACCGGTGGTTGGTGCCGATGGGGATGAAGGTCGACTCGTTCACGTTGATGATCTTGATCAGCTCGCCGCAGGTGACCTTGGCGGTCCCGGAGACGACGATCCAGTGCTCGCTCCGGTGATGGTGCATCTGCAGCGACAGACGCTGCCCAGGCTGCACCTCGATCCGCTTGATCTTATAGCCGGTATTCTCGTCGAGTACCGTATAGGTCCCCCAAGGACGCTCTCCGCGTTCCATGTTGCCTCCAGGTGTTCCTTTAGTGTGCGCCCCGCATTTCGAGGTAGCGCTTGAGTGCCTCCTGCCAGGGCTCGGCCACGAAACCGGTCTCCTCGGCAAGCTTGCTGCAGTCCAGGGTCGAGTAGAGCGGCCGCGGCGCCGGCCGGCCGAGTTGCTCGGTGCTCATCGGCTTCACCTTGATGTCGAGACCGCTCAGGCGGAAAATCTCGCGGGCGAAACCGTTCCAGGAGACGAAGCCGGAGTTGGCGGCGTGGTAGATGCCGCGACAATCCTTGTCGATAAGCGACTTGATGGCAAGGGCCAGGTCGTAGGTCCAGGTCGGCGAACCGATCTGGTCGTCCACCACGCCCAGTTCGTTGCGCTCGCCGGCCAGCTTCAGCATGGTCTCCACAAAGTTCTTGCCGCCATGGCCGTAGAGCCACTGGGTCCGCACGACCAGGTGGTCCGGATTGAAGCAGGCGTTCAGCTCGCCGGCCAGCTTGGACTCGCCGTAGATGCTGAGCGGCGCCGGCGCGTCGTCCTCCTGATAGGGGGACCCTTTCCTGCCGTCGAACACGTAATCGGTGCTCACGTGAACCAGTTTGGCGCGGATCTCCCTGGAGATCATCGCCAGGTGCGCCACCCCCTCGCCGTTCACCTGCAACGCCAGCTCGCTATCGGCCTCGCAGCCGTCCACGTCGGTGTAGCCCGCTGCGTTGATGACGATCCTCGGCTTCAGGGTCACCAGCACCCGCTGGACCGATTCGAGATCCGTTATGTCGATCTCGCCGACATCGACCCCACGCGCGGCACTCCCAAAAAGACCCATGAGTTCCTGCCCGAGCATGCCCTTGTTGCCAACCACCAGTATCATTGGAGCCTCCGGAACACCCGCCGCAAGCGGCGCTTGCGTGTTCGCATAGCAGTGCGGGTAACACCCGCAATAAATGTAACCTCAAATTAGCGTTTTGTCACATCGCTTCGTTTCCAGGCGTTCCTACCGGCTCCCGTACTGCGCCTGGTAGTAGGCGCGGTAGGCCCCGGAGGCCACCTCCTCGACCCATTGCTGGTTCGCCAGGTACCAGTCGATGGTCTCGGCGATGCCGCGCTCAAAGGTGTAGCTGGGCTCCCAGCCGAGCTCGCGCTTGAGCTTCGAGGCGTCGATGGCGTAGCGGCGGTCGTGCCCCGGCCGGTCTTTCACGAAGGTGATGAGCCCGCGGTTCTCGCCCTCTCCCCGTCCCAGGCGCCGGTCCAGCAGGTCGCAGACCAGGTGCACGATATCGATGTTCTTCCACTCGTTGTTGCCGCCGATGTTGAACACCTCTCCCGGGGTACCGCGCTTCAGCACCCGCTCGATGGCGGCTGAGTGGTCCTTCACGTGGAGCCAGTCCCGCACGTTGAGGCCGTCCCCGTAGACCGGCAGCGCGCGCTTTTGCATGATGTTGTGGATCATGAGCGGGATCAGTTTTTCCGGGAAGTGGTACGGGCCGTAGTTGTTGGAGCAGCGTGTATTGAGGGTCGGCAGCCCGAAGGTCTCGAAGTAGGCCCGGACCAGGAGGTCGGCTCCGGCCTTGCTCGCGGAATAGGGGGAGTTGGGAGCCAGCGGGGTGCTCTCGGTGAAGAGCCCCTCGGCTCCGAGACTGCCGTAGACCTCGTCGGTGGAGACCTGCAGGTAGCGGAACGCCGGCACCGCCTGGGCGTGCTGACGGCTCGCCTCGAGCAGCGCCTGGGTCCCGAGCACGTTGGTTCGGACGAAGATCTCGGGTCCCGTGATCGAGCGGTCCACGTGCGACTCTGCCGCGAAATGAACCACCGCGTCGACCGCTTCCTCCTTGAGGAGCCTGGCCACCAGTTCCGCGTCGCAGATATCGCCCTTCACGAAGCGGTAGTCGGGATTCCCTTCGACGCCGGTCAGGTTCTTCAGGTTGCCTGCATAGGTGAGGATGTCGAGGTTGACCACCCGGCAGCCCGGGTTGCCCGCCATGAAGTGATGGATGAAGTTGGAGCCGATGAATCCAGCCCCGCCGGTCACCAGCAACGAAGTGGGGGTGAATGTGTCAGACATGAATCCTCCGTGGCTTCCGTATCTCTTATCCTGCGTTTTTTCGTTCAAAGGCTGCCCGGGGAGCGCCTTGTGCCCCGGATAACCTAACATTGATACACCGGCAAAAGCAACCGTGTCAACTGCTACGAAGTTCCTCAGAACCCGATCGGCACCAGCGCCCCGATGCCGGCCAAGGTGAAGTTGAGGGTATAGACCTTGTTGTCGGGGCGGGTCGAATAGGTGGCGATGATGCCCCAGCACTGGCGCTTGTACTCCAACGAGTAGCGGGACTCCAGGAAGCCTCCCTTGTCGAACGAGTAGCGGCCGAGCACGGACGCCGACACTTGGCTCGTGACGGGAAGGCTGAACTGACCCTCCAGGTAGCTGAGCTCGTCCCGCGAGTACCTGTAGCCGAGCGCCGCGAGCTTGGGGGTGGGCCCCTCGCCTTTCAATTCCAGGGCGAGGTTGGCAGTGGAGAGGTTGTTGTCGACCGGGTTGTAGCGTCCGTCGGCCACGATGCCCAGGTTTTTCAGCGGCCAGATCTTGGTCTCCAGCATGAGATCGGTGAGCCGGTGTTTCGGGTCCACCAGGGTGAGCCGGTCCCGGCGGTCCCCGGAGAATTGGAACCCCTGGGACAGCTTCAGGTAGAGCAGGTCGCGGTACTCGGCAGCGCCCTCGGCCTGCTGGTACTTGCGGGTCACCAGGTTGGCGACCGACCATTTGAGCATGCTCTGTCCGAGCACCTCGTCGTTCCAGTCGAAGTAGTGATACTGGTCATCGCGCTTGGTCTCGACGTAGCTGTACTCGACTGCGGGTATCAGCAGATGCCTCAGCTGGCCGTCGTAAATTTTCGCCAGGGGGAG
>Ga0208789_1001042_pt1 | contig 18213 bp, 23 predicted proteins | sample Methanotroph_Enr_FD_187368 | JGI IMG/M metagenome (GOLD analysis project Ga0208789, IMG submission 187368) | Enriched soil microbial communities from Old Woman Creek wetland in Ohio, USA - Methanotroph_Enrichment_5 (SPAdes) (version 2) | ecosystem: Environmental > Terrestrial > Soil > Wetlands...
TGCCTCGGCGTAGCACCCGGTATGCAATTCGACGACCGACGCGCCGGCTTTTACCGCGGCATCAATCTGCATTTCATCAGGATCAATAAACAACGACACTTCAATACCTGCAGACGCCAATTGCTCGCAAGCCCATTGCAGGCGATGCAAGTTGCCCGCGACATCCAGCCCGCCCTCGGTGGTCAATTCTTCCCGTTTTTCCGGCACCAGACAGCAAGCATAGGGCTGTACTTTCATTGCGATACCGACCATTTCATCGGTCACTGCCATTTCCAAATTCAGCCGGGTATGCAGCATGTCTTTTAATAGATAAATATCCCTGTCCTGGATATGCCGCCGGTCTTCGCGCAAATGCGCAGTAATGCCGTCGGCGCCGGCCTGCTCAGCAACCAACGCAGCCTGGACAGGTTCGGGGTAAAGCGTGCCTCTGGCCTGCCGCAAGGTGGCGACGTGATCGATATTCACGCCTAATAGGATTTGTGTTTTGTTCATTTTTTCACGCTGGACGGAATTTGTAGCTCCATCCACTCCGTTTGAGATATGTTGTGATGGGTGATATGTAAAACATTAAGAACCGGATTGCAAACCCCGTTCGGCGCCGGTGTGCCTCATGATCTTATTAAAAACAGCTCGGCTTTTAAGCTGCCTGCCCTGCAAATAAACATCAATGACTGTCCTCATCAGTATTTTTGCCTCGCTTAACACCTGCGGATCGGTCAATTCCCTGGCACTTAATGCCTGCAAAGTCTTGCCTGTAATCTGTCCGTCCACGACTGCAACAGGCCCTTGCCCCACATTAAAGCCGTATTTTTTTAATGATTCAATCGGTTTTTCATGATCATCATATTCCAGCTGCAAGCCGTAACCCGCACACTCCAGCAGGTTAAGCTCAAACAGCCGCAATGCTGCCTCCATGCCTGAACCATCCGCCAGAGCGGATAAACACTCCCGGTAGTAATCGAACACTTCGGGATGGGGATCGTATTTATGCAAAAAACAACCAACCAATTCGTTGATATAAAAGCCGCAATACAGGGCAAGCCCCTTGATCTCGCTAAACGGCTGAATCATTTCGACATCGGCCAGGTTTTTTAACTCCGCCTTACCGACATAGGAAAGGGTTAACGGGATAAAGGGTTGCAGCACCCCGGCTGTTTTGGATTTGGCCTTTCTTACACCTTTGGCCAGCAGGGAAATCCGGCCGAAATCACGGGTTAACGCATCGATAATCAGGCTGGTTTCCCGGTATTTGCGCTGCTGCAAGATAAAAGCAGGCTGCAAATAAACTGCGGTTTCAGTCATTAAAGCCTAGGCTTTGCAAGGCTCGCTCACTATCCGACCAGCCCTTTTTAACTTTAACCCAAAGCTGCAAGTAAACCTTCTGCCCGATCAGCTTCTCTATATCTTGGCGGGCGTCGGTGCCGACTTTTTTCAACATGTCGCCGTCCTTGCCGATCACGATGTTCTTTTGGGTCAAGCGCTCCACCCAAATGATCGCGTATATTTTGGTGATATAGGATTTTTCTTCGTAACGTTCAATTTCAACCGTCAGCGCATAAGGCAGTTCATCGCCCAAACGCCGGGTCAGTTTTTCCCTGACAATTTCAGCCGCCAAAAACCGCTCGGAACGGTCGGTCACCTGATCCTCAGGATAGATCAAATCCCGTTCCGGCAACAGCGCCATGATCGAGCTTTCCAGCTGGTCAAGATTGGTTCTTTTCAATGCGGAAATGGGCACCAAGTGCTTGAACGGGAATCGATGCTGGGCTTCGTTAAAGAAAGTCAAAATAGCTTCCTTGTCCGCAACCTTATCAACCTTGTTAACAGCGAGAATAACCGGCAACCCTGCCTGCTCCAGCTTTTTGAAGATAGCCTCATCATATTCATGCCACGACAAACCGTCGATCAGCCAGACAATCACATCGACGCCCAACAAGGTCGTATCAGCGGTTCGATTCAAATAACGATTCAACGCCCGCTTTTCACTGTTATGCATGCCCGGCGTGTCCATATAAATGGCTTGCCCTGCGTCAGTGGTGTTAATGCCGAGAATTCGATGCCGGGTTGTTTGCGGCTTGCGAGAGGTAATACTGATTTTCTGCTTCAACAAATGATTCATCAATGTTGATTTGCCTACATTGGGTCGCCCAATCAAGGCGACGAAACCGCAATTCATTTAGTGTCCTTATTTAATAATTCGAGCATGAGCTCTGCCGCCGACTGCTCGGCCTTTTTTCTGGAATTACCGGTGCCGACACATGACTCGGCTGTTAACGGCGTTGTGCACTTCACCTTGAAAGTCTGCTCATGAGCAAGCCCGGACATGGTCATCAAGGTGTAATCCGGCAGTTCCATTTTTTTGGACTGCATTAACTCCTGCAATTGAGTCTTGGGATCTTTCTGCCAATTTTCCAGCGACAGACTTTTCAGCTTTTCCGCAAACAACTGCAAGATCCATTGCTGGCAAGCATCCATACCCTGATCGCTGTATAACGCACCGATAATGGCTTCCACCGCATCAGACAGGATCGAATCGCGCCGGAAACCGCCGCTTTTCAACTCCCCCGAACCCAGCAGCAAATAATCGCCCACATGGTGCTTTCTGGCCAACTCTGCCAGCGAGCTTTGATTAACCAGACTCGCTCTTAACCGGCTTAGAACGCCCTCGCTGGCACTGGGGAATAACTCATACAACTTCTGGGCAATAACAAAACCCAAAATCGAATCGCCCAAAAACTCCAAGCGTTCATTATTGTTCGCACTTGCACTTCGATGTGTTAAAGCCGTGGTAAAAAGTTTAGTGTTATTAAAGGCTAAACCCAGCTTTTTACACAATACGTCAGGCTTTTTTATCACTCCTGGCCGGCCTCGATCGTGTCATGGAATTCGGCCAATAAACTCAGGTTACCGACCAGTTTCACGACGGTTTCATACTCGATGTCCACTTTCACATAATTGCCATGCTTAACGACTGTAATATCATCATTTTTGACATCGTAGACATAGTTGATTTGAAAGCGCTTGTTTAAGCTGTCTCTGATTTCAAACTCGCTTTTCGTTGCCAAGTCAGGGGTTTGTTTTAACGCTTGTAAAGCGCTCGTCACCTTGCTGTGATCCGAATAAATCGGAATTATCTTAAGTGTCAATAAGACAAAAAATCCAATCAGCCCCAGAATAAAAACAATCGAAATCAGGGTTAAACCTTGCTGGCGTTTAGATGATAAGCTCATTTTCTCTCCAAATTTTTATTATAAAAACTCAAGTATAGTGCAGTTTATTTCAACACTGTGCCAATGCGCTCAAGACTTACACCTTTATTCTGCCAGTCCCAGTTCATCCAGATAAAAAAGGCCTGTCCAACCAAATTTTCTTCAGGAACCGTACCCCAGTAGCGGCTATCATTGCTGTTATCGCGGTTATCGCCCATCATAAAATAACTGCCTTGCGGCACCACATAAACGCCTTCAGCGGAAGCCGCGTCATTCCTGATTAAGATGCTATGCTCAACGCCGGTCAAATCTTCCAATAAGTGCTCATTCCCGGTCATATCCTCACCTTGGCCTACGCCCTGATAACGCCCCAAAGAAACCTGATTGATCGGTTGTCCATTGATATGCAGCTTTTTATCGTAATAAGCGACCCGGTCGCCCGGCAAGCCGATCACCCGCTTGATATAATCGACACTCGGGTCTTTAGGATACCGGAAAACGACAATATCGCCGCGCTTGGGCTCGTTCAGCTCGATGACTTTTTTATTGATAACCGGCAAACGTATTCCGTAGGCGAATTTATTAACCAGAATGAAATCGCCTATCAGCAAAGTCGGCATCATCGATGCTGAAGGTATGCGAAAAGGCTCGGCTATGAAGGAGCGCAGCAATAGCACGATCAATACCACCGGAAAAAAAGAACGCGCATACTCAACCAGTATGGGTTCATTTTCTTCATCGAAAACCTCCCCTTTCGATTTGAGCACCAGCAAGTACCCGCCCCAGATTACGCCGGTAACCAGCGTGGCGACGACAAGAAAAAATGAAAAATCGTAATCCATGTTTTTAAACTCAGGTTCAAGGTTCAAGGTTCAAGGTTCAAGGTTCAAGGTTCAAGGCGATGTATCTGAAACCTAGTTTTTTCGCCTTTCACCTTGAACCTTTAACCTGCTCTTCTATTCTTTATTAAGCTGCAAAACGGCCAGAAATGCCTCTTGAGGAATCTCAATATTGCCGACCTGCTTCATGCGTTTTTTACCGGCTTTTTGTTTTTCCAGCAATTTTTTCTTACGGCTGATATCGCCGCCGTAACATTTTGCAATCACATTCTTGCGCATCGCCTTAACGGTGGAGCGGGCGATAACCTTGGAACCGATGGCCGCCTGGATCGCAACCTCATACATTTGCCGGGGAATCAGGTCTTTCATCTTTTCAACCAGATCCCGGCCCCGGTTTTGACTTAGATCGCGATGCACGATGATAGACAGGGCATCCACTTTTTCGGCGTTAATCAACACATCCAGTTTGACCAACTCGGCCGGCTGGAAACGCAAAAACTCGTAGTCAAACGATGCAAAGCCACGGCTCACCGACTTTAAGCGATCGAAGAAATCCAGCACCACTTCGCTGAGCGGCATTTCATAATGCAACGACACCTGTCTGCCGACATACTGCATGTCTTTTTGCACGCCGCGCTTTTCTATGCACAGCGTAATGACGCCGCCCAGATATGTCTCAGGAACCAGAATATTGGCCCTGATAATAGGTTCCCTGATTTCCTTGATGGTTCCCATATCCGGCAGCTTGGCCGGATTATCGATCATCAGAACCTGATCGTTCTGGGTAATCACTTCATAGATAACGGTAGGCGCTGTCGTGATCAGATCGACATCGTATTCCCTTTCCAATCGCTCCTGCACAATTTCCATATGCAGCATACCGAGAAAACCGCAGCGGAAACCGAAACCTAAAGCCTGAGACGTTTCCGGCTCAAAATACAAGGAAGCATCGTTAAGATTTAATTTTTTCAGCGCCTCGCGCAAATCCTCATAATGATCCGAACTGACCGGATACAACCCGGCAAAAACACGCGGCTGCACCTTTTGGAACCCTGTGAGCTGTTCAGCTGCCGGGTTATCGGTCCAGGTAATGGTATCGCCGACCGGAGCACCGAAAATATCTTTAATGCCGGCCACGACATAGCCGACCTCGCCTGTGTTTAAAATGTCTTTTTCCAGGCGTTTGGGCGTAAAAACCCCGACCTTTTCGGCAATAAACGACTTGCCGGTGGACATGATCGTAATCTTCTGCTTTCTGCGGATGCTGCCGTGCATAATCCTGACTAGCGACACCACGCCTAGGTAACTGTCAAACCAGGAGTCGATAATCAACGCCTGTAGCGGACCTTCCGTGTCGCCTTGCGGCGGCGGAACTTTAAGCACCAGTTGCTCCAGCACATCCTGCACACCCAGCCCTGTTTTAGCGCTGATCATCAGCGCCTCATCGGCCGGGATGCCGATCACCTCTTCGATCTCATTCTGCACCCGCTCAGGCTCGGCAGAAGGCAGATCGATTTTGTTCAAAACAGGCACCACTTCCAGCCCCTGCTCTATCGCCGTATAGCAGTTAGCGACGCTTTGCGCCTCAACACCCTGCGCCGCATCAACGACCAGCAAAGCGCCTTCGCAAGCGGCTAGAGACCTGGAAACCTCATAAGAAAAATCCACATGCCCAGGGGTATCGATAAAGTTAAGCTGATAGGTCTCACCGTCTTTCGCCTTAAAATCCAGCGTGACGCTTTGCGCCTTAATAGTGATGCCGCGCTCTTTCTCAATATCCATCGAATCGAGCACTTGTGCTGACATTTCCCTGGCGCTTAAACCGCCGCAGATTTGAATAAAACGATCCGCCAGCGTCGATTTACCATGATCGATATGCGCGATAATGGAAAAATTTCTTATATGCTTTAAATCCACTTGTATTTCAACTTGTAATGATAGTGTTAATGCGTAGTGCCAAACATTGCACCGCTGTGTTAGCCGTTCATTGTAACAGATTTGGGCTGTTCAAAGCCTACTTTCACCATCGATTTCAAAGGGATTTGCTCAAATTTACTTGGCGTGCAACCTTCATGATTCAACGTCATTATTTAACAGCGCTCATAAATTAAATCATTGTGCGGCTGAAGTTACTCCCAGCCAGCTGTATATCCGCTTGACCAGCAAGCCTTCATCATGCAGATAAGCATGGCCTTCGTCATTGATTTTAATTTGCCGGTATCCCTTATTTTCTTTCGCCGCCAAGCGTCGATCCCTGGCGCTCCCAGTAACGTCCGACACATCCAGGGCGCCATAAATATCCAGCATCGGAATATTAATCTTCTTAATAAACTCCAGCGTTTGGGCCGCTTTGTTTTCAGTTACAGGCACCGGCAAACTAATAGTCACCAACGCTTTAACATCTGCCGCCTGCTCACTCAGGGCATAGGTTCCCATCATCCCCCCCAAACCATAACCGACCACAACAATACTATCTGCGCCGTTGTTTTTTACATAGTCAATTCCAGCCCGAATTCGCGCCGCCGCTTCTGGAAACAATGCATAATAATCTTCCTTTTCAGCCCCCGCTTCCCAAAGCGGCATTTGCAGAGAAAGCGTCGCCCAGTTATGCTCGGGTAAAAAAACTCTCAATCCGTAAATCAGTTGCTGCTGATTAGGATGCCCCCCCATATCATGGAGAATAATAACAACGCCATTGCCTGTGACCTTTTCTATTTCCGTATAAAGACCGAGAAATTTCTTTCCATTGGACTCCAGCCAAACCGCCTTGCCGGTAGTCAGCGTCTTATTAATGCCTTCAGCAAATTCGGCTTCCCGTTTTTCGTCGCCGGCCAAACACACGCCTCCCAAAAAGTGCGCCATGCAAAATACAAAAACCAAAAACCAGACTTTCATTGCCGACCGTAAAAGTCGCTGTACCGATATAAATCATGCACATGCCGTAACAACACCATAACGACCGAAGCCACAGGCAATGCCAACAGGATGCCGAGGAAGCCGAACAACTGGCCGCCCGCCAAAACCGCGAACATCACCGCAACCGGATGCAAGCCGATTTTATCGCCCACTAATTTGGGCGTTAACACCATGCCTTCCAGCGATTGCCCGATGGCAAAAACGATGACGACCGGAACCAGCTGTATTAACTCATGGAATTGCACCAAGGCCGCGACACAGGCCGTCACGATCCCGACGATCGAGCCCAAGTAAGGCACGAAACTGACCAGACCGGCCAGCATGCCTATCAACAAAGCCAAATCGAGGCCAGCCATCCACAGTCCAATGCTGTAAATACAGCCTAAGGCCAACATTACATAAAGCTGGCCCCGAACAAAGGCCGCCAATACCGTATCGACTTCACTTGCGAGCTTGGTAGCTGTAGGGGCTACACGCCGGGGCAATAAGTCATGAACTTTGACAACCAGTTCATCCCAATCGCGCAATAAATAGAAAGTGACCACGGGGATTAACAGCAGATTCATCAACCATTCGGCTATCACTCCGCCGGAATGCGAGACCGAACTCATTAACGTCGCAGCAATGCCGCCCGCCTGCTCCCAATGGCCTTTAATCAGGCCAATGATCTGATTAAGATTAACCGGCCTGAGACCTAAATGAAATCGCCGCTGCGTCCAAGGGATGACTGTTTCATTCAACCATGTAACATAAGCGGGCAAGTTGCTCACAAAGTGCTCGACCTGATATTCCAAAAGAGGAACAAGCAGCAGCAAAACCAGCACAAAAACCAGCGTCATCACCGAAAAAACCACCAACACTGCATTAGTCCTGGATAATCGATAGGTTTCCAGCTTATCGGTTAGCGGATCACCGAGGTAAGCCAACATCGCTGCAAATGCAAACGGCATCAACACCGGCGCCAACAGGTAAATCAGCCAAACTGAACCGGCAATAAAAGCAAAAATCAGCCATTTTTGTGAATCGGTCATTACTATCTCTCAATGCAATAGTTGTCGATACTTATTAACATCCCTCAATCGCCGCAGCCCGATGATTTTTTACAGTCTAACTGACAGCTAAAGCTATCCATTACAAAAATAAGCGGCAATCGAACGGCTTCTTGGGTTGATCTGATCCAGCGAACAAGTTAAGCGCCATGATCGTTTAATGCCATATTTCGCCAGAGTCGGCGTAGACATCGCCTCGGCGGACGGATTATGCAAAAAACGCCCCCATCGTCTTGGTACAGCATTTTTCATAGATCCGGATAGAAAGAATAAACTCATGCCGCGCATCATCAATGACTTGAGACGGCATCGACGCCATACGGTTTCTCGCCCGATGACAAGTACGAAAATAGTCTCTCAAGCCCTGAAAAATCATGTCAAGCTGCGGATGCTTTTGTGCTAATTTATGAAAGCGATACGGTTCGATATATTTAAGCTGCCTGGCTTTATTGGCCCTGATCGCAAAATAAGAAAGACTTAGCATGGCGGCACTAATAAAAAGAAAGTATAAATTCATTGCCGCAACACCGTAACCCTATGAATCCAATAGCTTATAAATAAGCCGATGCTTTGTGCCGCATCGGCTTACAGAAAGAGTTACGCTACGATTAAGGCGCCAGGTTGAGCGCAACTACCGCAGCGGCAATAGCCACTAAGGCCAGTATTATCAGCACCACAGTGCCTTTCTTCGTGCTGAAAAAGTTTGCGGATTTGTCTTCCAGAATTTCCACGCCCTCAATATAAGCATTAACCGCTTTATATTTACCGCGATTATCTTTTACGCTCTGGTAATAAATGACATCGCCGGTCACCGGGCGACGACTTGCGCCCTTGAGCGCGGAGATATGGATAAAAATATCTTTTCCGCCATCTTCAGGGCTGATGAAGCCAAACCCGCGATCCTCTTTCCATGTTTTTAAAACTCCCTTAATCATTGTTTTTGTCATAAAAATTCTTTTTTGTTGTTTAGCCTTACCTACATCAATGTAGATTAGGGGCGTTAGCCTTGTGACGTTGGCGATTTACAGCTGTCTTTTTAGACTGATTCATATGGTAAAAAACACTGAGCTATCGCCTAATGAATCAACCCAACGGCCTGCAAAACAAATGATCCCGGAACCCATGCAAAACTGCATGACTGATCCGGGATGCCGTGTAACCTAGATTTTTTTCTTTATGATGACTTTATCATCGATAATCAACTCTGAAATTCCACCCAAAGTCGAGCTTAATGTGCATGATGCATTTTTGAACCCGCCCTTATCGGCATTCTCACCCACCCACTTCAAAGTAAGATAAGTCTCCTTATCACTCTCACTTTCAGACGAGACAAACACCTGCTCGCCTGTTATCTCCTTGATTTTAGTTGGACATTTTTCATTTGCCATCATTTGCATTGCAGCGATGGCTCTAATCTTTGCCGCAGCTTCCTTTTGCTCAACAGTCTGATCTTCTTTACTTGCGCCGACCAAAATAAAGCCCATTATAAAAACAGCAGCAACCGCTATCATAATTTTTTGTACTTCTGACATGTTTCTTCTCCTCATTGTGACAATTGCCAGCCATTTTACAGGTTGGCCTGCGTATTTACCTTAAAATTATCTATAAACCAGCCATCCTCAATAACTTACGCCGTATCGGTTCAAAAGCCCGCCTCTTACTGCTAGACGGCAATACTAATAAATAACCGCTCAGCACAATACTTTTAAAATTCAATTCCCTGCTCCGCCTTGATTCCCTGCTCGTAAGCGTGCTTTACCTTAACCATTTCGGTTACCGTATCGGCAATATCGATGACTTCAGGCGCAGCATTGCGGCCGGTCAAAATCAAATGCAGCCAAGCCGGTTTTTCATCGCGAATGAAGTCGGCTATTTCCTTCCCCGAGATCCAATTATAACCGCAGCAATAATTGATCTCATCCAGCAACACCACATCGTATTGTTCAGACAGAATCTTGGCCTTACTGAATTCCCAAATTTCCCGGCTGGTTTTAATGTCCTGCTCAGGGTTTTTAGTATCCCAGGTAAAACCGTCGCCCAACGTATGCCACTCGATATTATCAAAACGTTCGGCGGCTTTTTGTTCGCCGGTTTGCCATTGCCCCTTGATGTATTGAATCACACAAACCTTCATATCCCAGCCTGCGGCACGAAAAACCATGCCCAAAGCGCTGGAAGATTTCCCCTTGCCCGAGCCGGTATTAACCAAAACCAGCCCCCGTCGTCTATCTCTGGATTTCATAACACTTATTCCGTAATTTTGAGTGAGCCTGAGGCTCATGTGTCTAATAGGCGGCAAGTATTATCACCTGAATTGACTTCAAAACAAACGACAGACCTTATATTTAAAAGAAACACACAAGGCGGATTTTAAAGGTGCCGGACTTTTCTTCCTCCGTCCCCAACTCAAATAGCAAGACTGTTTACAGTCTTATGATTCATTTCCTGCAGCGGTCACTTTCCTTGCCGCAATCTACAGCAAAGGTATATGCACACTTTTACATAAGCACAGATCGAAACCAAAACAGGCTCGGCATTACCAACAAGCAGGTCTTCGTGGGTGCCGATAGCAGGCAACATTGATAATGAGCTTGTCAGGGATCATTTCGCATTACAACAAATATACGTTTTACCACCTAAGCATTTTCACTTATGCATATGATTTTTAATGTTTTTTTGATACTTCACCTATGGAAATTCAAGGTTCAATTAAGGATACTGGCATCCGTGATAACAGTTAGCTCGAAGAAAAAGCGAGATTCATGGTAATTCAATTTCGTCAGATATTTTTACTTAACAAGATAAGGGGCAGATCTAATGACCAAGAAAATCACTTATATATTAATACCCGCCTGTATGACCTTGTCGGTTGCTATGGCGGAACCATCGCCATTGGGCGCTGTACTGCTTTCACCCAATGAAATGGATCAGGTTACCGCTGGATTGGGCGCAATCGTGGATGTCGGTGCAACTGCTCAAAGTTCATTTTTTGCCAATACTAATACTACTGCCGTTGCCCTTACCTCAGTATCGAACCCAGATAATCCTGCACTGGGGGGCTATGTTGAAGTAGCGGGAGGGGAAGCTGTTGCTGTTGCAGCTGGGCAAGGTGCTTCGACCAGCACGACTGTCTCACCTGCAACAAGTACGCAAGGTTCAGCAGGTACGTACACCAGCCAAGCTAGTGGACATCTACAAGGGCTGGGCGGAGAAATCAATGCAAATGTTATCTATACCACGGGTTCTGTGTTTAATCCTTTTTGAAAGGTGCTGTTTACATTGAATAATATTTGGTTAATGCGTAAACATTCATATTAACCAATAGCAAGAATTTAGCTACTAAGCTTTATTAATTATTAATAAGGCCGTAGTTAATGGTTCCTGAAGACATAAATGTCAGAGGGATTTTTTTAAATAATATTGGGAGTTTTCCTATGAAAAAATTATTTGCAGTTATTGCCCTTGTATCTAGCATGGGTGCCGCATATGCAGCTGAGCCTGTTGCATTGACTGATGATCAAATGGATAACGTAAGTGCCGGAGGGTCTGCTGTGTCTTTTGCAGATGCACTTGCAGTTGGCAAGGTTGCTGCCACAGCTCAAACCTGGACCGATACAGCAGTATTGGGACTTATTCGTGTGCCTACACAAGCAGGAAGCCTACTTATAGATACTGGTTATGCTTATTCTAAAAGTTTCGCTTCTGCTATTTAATTAAACCAATCACATATCCAAATTTTTGGAGGAGATTATTATGAAAAAATTAACTATGTTAGCAGGTGCTTCATTATTGGTTATCGCGGGCAGTGTATTTGCTGCTGAGCCGCTAAATGACGCACAAATGGATGGCGTAAGTGCCGGTGTAGTAGCGACAGGTATCGGTGAGGCTTATGGCTTGTTCATTGGCGATGCTTTAAGTGTTACAGCCAGTAAGACCACAGCTTCTGCTTTACCATCGGGGGGAACTTATGGAGTTGGTTTAGCGACTGGCTTCGGAACTAATTCTACTATCGCTACTTCTCTACTTGGTTTTGCAGGTGCACAAAGCTCATCAAGCGCGGCTTCCTCGCTTCAGTAAGAAAAAGCAGGAAATGCCCCTTTTCCGCTAAGAATTGAGGGGCAAATCCCGCTAGTAGAGCACGACTGTTAAGTTACGCTCTGCGCTAGATAATAGTGCAGAGCGTTTCCTTTTTCAATGAAAATATCATGGAAAAAGAAAACGCTAAAAAAGTAGCTAATAACACACTTAATTCTGAACGGAATAATAAAGCGGAGGAGATAAGAATGATTTTATATGCTAGTAAAATAAATAATTACGTCCTCCCTATATTAAGCCGCTTAACGCCGCACAGTTATTATTATTCAGAAAAAAAACACATCGCCAACGGCCTACTAGACAAGGCTATCCAAAAACCCATTAAACAGCTTCGCTGTCTGTTTATAACGGTTAAATGGGGGTGTTTATTTATCTGTCTGATTGCAAGTTTTTCCAGTTTCGCAGAAACCCGTTCCGTCAAATCGCTTTTTGAAATGCGCCGAGAAAATGTCGTTGTGCAACAATGGGATCTAAGCTGCGGAGCGGCCGCTTTAACCACATTATTGAATTATCAGCATGGCGACTTTGTAACGGAAAAACAAGTGGCAAATGCGCTGATGAGCAGACCCGAATACGTTAAATTTCCGGGTTTGGTAACGGTTAGACAGGGATTTTCCTTGTTGGATCTTAAACGCTATGTGGATGCTCGCGGTTATAAGGGGATCGGTTACGGCAAGTTAACCTTTGATGACCTTGTTAAAAAAGCCCCCATCATCGTCCCAGTAAACATTTTCGGCTACAACCACTTTGTCATCTTCCGTGGGATGCTGGGTAATCGCGTGCTATTGGCAGACCCCGCTTGGGGCAATCGAACCATGCTGGTTGAACTGTTTGAAAGCATAAGAATCGACTTTCCGCAAATAGGCAAGGTCGGTTTTGTAATCTCCCGGCTTGATGGTGTTGAGCCGCTCAATCGTTTAGCGCCAAACGCTAGTGAATTTGTTATGACTCGATAGGTGAACTATGACAAAAACTAATAAAGTAAAGACCTTGAGATCCCCGGCTATACCCTGGAGAACATCATTCAGGTTTGCATTGATGGTTGGCACTGGGATGATTATATCAAGTTGCGCCTCAATTCAGGGACCAGAGAATGTAACGGATACAACATTAGCCAATCGCCTTATGCAAAAGCTTGATGAGCGTGACAAGATAATTGGTGATCTACAGCATCGGGTACAGCAATTGGAAAGCACCGCACAGGCCAGTAAGCCGGCCAATACCGCCGTTACTAAGGCGCAAACCAATCCGTCTGAAAAAATCGCTGCCACTCAGCCTTTAAATCAGCCGCCCGCCCAAAAAAACACAGCGACAACTCAACAGGGCAAAGCGGCACCCGGCAGTTTTGAAGTGGATGAAGATGCAGCTCAGCGCGCACTGGAACGCACCTTGGTTCAGACCGGCGCCTTGCTGTTACCGTTCGGGCAAGCTGAAATCCAGCCTTTTGCAACTTATTTAAGACGCGAGGCTAAGCAACCTCTCCTTTTGGCGACTAACAATAATCTTCAGGTCGCGAACGCGAGTATTCGTAATAACGAGTTCGACATGGGGGCAAATTTGTTGGTTGGGCTGCCTTTTGAATCCCAAGCTGAGTTTCGAATTCCTTATCAGATTATCAATCAATCCTCAGTTATCCCCGCAGGCGTTAATTCCCAAGAGACCAGTAATACCGGAAAGTCTCTCGGTGACATCAATATTGGCTTGGCCAAAACCTTGGTGCATGAAAGCGGTTGGATTCCCGATCTAATAGCCAGACTGACGTGGACCGCTCCAACGGGCACCACTACCGACAATAACGTTGCAATGAACGGCGGGTTTAATGGCTTTAACGCATCGATGACCGCGCTAAAACGCCAGGATCCTTTAGCTTTTACCGGAAGAGTCGACTACCACAAAACTTTAAAGAAGAATGGCGTTGAACCAGGCGATCAACTGAGCCTGTCGGTTGGCGCAACCTTAGCGGCAAGTCCGCAGACATCTTTAAGCGTTGGCTTGCAGCAAACCTATGCTTTTGAAACCAAGATCAATAATATTAATGTTCAGGGCAGCGATACCGTCTCGAGTTTTTTTACTGTGGGCGCAGCATCGACCATTGGACGCAGCCTGTTCTTCTCCGCTTCAGGCGGCATTGGCTTGACCGATTCGTCACCGGCTTATTTTCTTAACATCACCATTCCGTTCAGGTTCGACATACCTTTTAAATCAGCTGCAAACAAATCTTAGCAGCTAAAGGGTGTTAGATGGGTACATGATGCGTGGTTGTCCCAAACCATCAGATATTTTTATTGAACAACATTTGAATACATTCATGGAGTAACGACAATGAAACAATTTAACAAAAAAATATTAACTTCAAGCATCCTGATAGCGCTGGCTACGGCTTCCAATACATGGGCGGATTCCGGTAGTTCTGCTAACGGCACTGCCGGCAGTGTTGCCACCAGTACCGCTATTGTTGCTGTTAGCACCAATAACCCCAGCGCTGCGGCTAACGCAACCGATGCGGCCGCAAACGGTAGTGGCAACGCTTCGTCAGATCACTCTAACCGCAGCGAGTCTGAAGCATCTGCTCAAGGTTCTGCGGCTGCTAATAATGGCAGTACTGCCTTTGCGACGACCGACAATAGTCTTGCGAATTCCAATGGAACCGGATCAGCTGCGGCTAATGGCAGCGGCACTGCAACGACAGTCAACAACGACAACGCTGACAAAAGCCAAGCGAGTTCAAATGGAATCGGATCGGCTGCAGCCAATAATGGCGGCACGGCAACCAGCAACTACAGGGTCAGCAATCAATACTTGTCGGGCTCAGTGACGGGTAATTCCTCTATTTTACCAACCAGTGCTACGACACTTTCCTCTTTACCGATTGGCAATAATATCGATCACTCGCTTATCGGTAACGCTGGTATTACCCAGACCTTTCAAAACTCCGGCACGGGTTTGGCACAACAATCCGTAGCAGTTGACGGTACGGTAAGCGTTACCCAAGGCACGGCAAGTATTGCACCTTAAGATTTATTAACTGTACGGTTAATAAACTTCAGTTTGCCGGTGAGTCAGTGATCGCTTTTCGGCTTTTAACTGGCATGCCATCGAATATGTGGGGAGTATGTTATGGAAACGATTTTAAAGCGCTGCTTTTTAACTCTACTTGTATTTATTATGCAAAGTCAGGCGGCGAAAGCCGATTTTACTCAGCATCAGGATAAGTTATTTTTTTCACCGTCTGAAGTCGTATTGTTAGAAGAGTTGGATAAGGCGCGAGGGCGCGAAGGTGTCAATATAACGACGCTTAATAATATGAATCTGCACGCCACATTAATCGGTAATCAAGCGGTCAATAACGTCAATGGTTACAACATTATCGATCACGGCTCGTTTGCCCAGGCAAGCGGCATTACCAGTGTTATTCAAAACAGCGGGAATAACGTCGTCATTCAGGATTCGACTATCGTGAGTGTCACGATAGCACCTTAATGGATTGGAGGTCAGGCATGATACGACTGTTTGCTAAATGCATTGTTCTCCTGCTGCCTACGTTTTACAGCGCTGCGGGTTCTCTAAACGTCAATGGCATTGCGGGTGCAGGTAACTTTAACGTTCCGGTGACCACTTTTTTAGAGCGACGGTTCAAGACCGTATACAAACAACAGTACGATTTCAGTTGCGGCTCGGCAACGCTGGCCAGCCTGCTTACCTATCACTATGACGATGCGGTGGACGAGCAAAGTGTATTTGTTGATATGTATCAAAATGGCGATCAGCAGAAGATTCAAACGCAGGGGTTTTCGTTACTGGATATAAAACTTTATCTGGAAAGGCGTGGCTATCGCTCCGACGGATTCAAGATCAAATTGGATCAATTGCTTACAGCCAATGTGCCGGCGATCACGATTATCAACAATAACGGTTACTTGCATTTCGTTATTATTAAAGGACTCAATGATCAGGAAGTTCTACTGGGAGACCCCTCTGTAGGGATAAAGGCAATACCCAGGGATGAGTTTGAGGAAATGTGGGGAAATCGTATTTTATTTTTAATCCATGACAAACAGGACGTAGCGTCTAGGCATTTTCAAGATCAGCAAGAGTGGGCACTTCGGGTCAAGGCACCGTTAGGTTCCGCCGTCGACCGAGCCAGTTTAGGTCAATTCAATATGTTGCAGCCCGGACGTTGGGATTTTTAATTAAGCGGAGCGTTTAACATGAAACCCTATAAAATCAATGCCCACCATAACATCATCAGGCCTTTACTCTGGCTAAGCGTTTGGCTCGGCTCCGGTTTCGCCTGCCCGGCACTAGCGGATGCCCCCTCTGTCAATCCTGTTAGCCGCTTTGGCAATTGGGAACGCGCCTCTGATGATGAGTTAGATAAATTAAGAGGCGGATTTGTATTGCCAAACGGAATAATCATTGATTTTAGTTTAGAGAGAATCACTTCTTTGAATGGCTCGGTAGTTTCCTCCTCATTTTTCCAATTGCCTGAGAATGCTGCATTGCTCCAGAATGGCTCCCTGAATCAGTCGCCTGCCTTGGCGGGCGCAGGGCTGGGCTCCGTCATCCAGAATAATGTCGACAATCAAATCATCAGATCCGTTACCGCTATTAACATCGCTGTCAGCAACTTAAAAAACTCGGCTTTAAACAGTGGCGGCATGGCTTTTAGCAACCTTATCCAGCCTAATATTCATTAGTTGCGGCATGCGATTAGTCAATAAATAACCTGTCGCCTAAGCATTTACACTAATTGTCCCGACAGGTTTACTGGCTTATAAAGTCACTAAAATCATGTATGCCTTTTTTTTATGGGATGTGTGTAAAAGCAGCGAAGACTAAGTGACGCTTTAAAAAATGTACTAAAGCCCAATCCCAAATAACGGAGCAAGAAATCCCCTTCTTCAAGACCATGCGGTTTTGAAACAACGGAATCCTTTGCCAATCAAAGCCTGTAAGTTTTGCAAAAGCGTACGGTTTGCCGCTCAGCCGGGGAGTAATTGCCATTAATCTAATACCTGAAATAAAGGGAAACACTGATATGAAGATGAAATCCGGGAGCGAAAAATTTCTTCTATTTGGCGCTGTTAAGGGCTGCATTTTCATCAGTTGTGTTTTTTTTATGCATAAGGGATATGCGCAAACTGGTCAGCAAGCTGATTCTTTGGCCGAATATAAAAAATTGATTGCCGAGCAACAAAAAGAATTCCAACTACAAAGGCAGATTATTGCTGAGCAAGGTAAAGAACTGGAACGACTAAAATCACGCCTTGATGCGTTGACAAATCAAGGCCCTGAGAATAAACCGGGAGCAGTCAAAGAGAAAGATCAGATCATATCGGCAAAGAACAACAATGAGCCATCAACAAAGCCTAATCAGCTTCCGTCCAAGCCAGTCGGCCAGGCGCCTCCAGGAGCAACGGAAAAACCAAGGCCGCCGGAAATACCCAGATTAAGCGATACCGTGGGCGGCGTGCTAACCAGAAAAGGGAAAATCGTTATTGAACCGTCGCTGCAATACGCCTACACCAGTAACAACCGTGTGTTTCTCGATGCCTTTACATTTCTTCCGGCTATTGCCATTGGCCTTATCGATCTTCGTGAAATTAAACGACACAGTTTTATCGGCACCCTGGGAGCACGTTACGGTGTGACCGATCGGCTGGAGGTAGAGCTCAGAGTCCCTTACGTTTACCGTTCCGACAGCCAACGCTCACGGCCGGTAAGTATTGGAGCGGGCGTTGATGAGACTTTCAATGCAAGCGGAAACGATATTGGCGATCTTGAATTTGCCGGCCGTTATCAGCTTAACAGTGGGACCGGCGGCTGGCCAATCCTGGTCGGCAATATCGTTGCAACGGCGCCTACCGGAAAAAGCCCTTTCGACGTTAATCTTGTCCAAGCTCAAGGCGTTCCAGGAGCGACATTCCCAACCGAATTGCCGACAGGAGCCGGATACTTCAGTTTCCAGCCCAGTCTTACAGCGCTTTATCCAACGGATCCAGCGGTTTTTTTCGGCAATCTCAGCTACAGCTACAATGCCGAAACCAGTACGAATTTCGGCAAGATTAATCCAGGAGATGCGCTGGGCGTAAGTTTCGGCATGGG
>Ga0208789_1001043_pt1 | contig 18145 bp, 16 predicted proteins | sample Methanotroph_Enr_FD_187368 | JGI IMG/M metagenome (GOLD analysis project Ga0208789, IMG submission 187368) | Enriched soil microbial communities from Old Woman Creek wetland in Ohio, USA - Methanotroph_Enrichment_5 (SPAdes) (version 2) | ecosystem: Environmental > Terrestrial > Soil > Wetlands...
TTAAAACAATCAATTATGAGTACAAGTACACCAAAATTCGAAACATTACAAGTCCATGCGGGACACACCCCTGACAGCGATACCTTATCCAGGGCGGTCCCCATTTACCAGACGACGTCTTATGTCTTTAAAAATTCCGAACATGCGGCAAATTTGTTCGGACTAAAAGAGTTTGGCAATATTTACACCCGTTTAATGAACCCAACTACCGACGTCTTTGAGAAAAGAATAGCCGCTCTCGAAGGTGGAGTGGCTGCGCTGGCAGTTGCGTCAGGTCATGCGGCTCAATTTATAGCAATTACAAATATTGCCGGAAGTGGCGATAACCTGGTTTCCTCTCCCTATCTTTATGGAGGAACATTTAACCAGTTTAAAGTGACTTTCAAAAACCTGGGTATTGAAGCCCGGTTTTCTGCAGATCTTAAACCTGAGAATTTTGAAAAACTAATCGACAGCAAAACCAAAGCGATTTATCTCGAAACAATTGGTAATCCCAGCTATTCTATCCCCGATTTCGAAAAATTTGCCGCGCTCGCAAAAAAACATGATCTGCCGCTGATTGTTGATAATACATTTGGTTGTGGCGGAGCACTGTTTCGTCCCCTCGAACATGGCGCTAATATCGTGGTGGAATCTGCCACAAAATGGATTGGAGGACATGGATCATCCATCGGCGGAGTGATTGTCGACGGTGGAAATTTCAATTGGGGCAACGGAAAATATCCTGCTTTTACTGAGCCTTCTGAAGGATATCACGGTTTGAAATTCTGGGAAGTATTCGGATCCGATGGTCCTTTTGGAAATATTGCCTTTATTATCAGGGCACGCGTGGAGGGATTGCGCGATTACGGCCCGGCAATCAGCCCGTTCAACTCGTTTTTGCTGATCCAGGGTCTCGAAACGCTTTCATTGCGTGTTGAACGTCATGTGAAGAATACGCTGGCATTGGCAAAATGGCTGTCGAAACACCCCAAAGTTGAATCAGTCAATTACCCGGGATTGGAAGGGAACGAGAATTATGCAATGGCATCCAAATACTTACCAAAAGGGGCAGGAGCGGTACTTACTTTTATTGTAAAAGGTGGAAAAGAGAAAGCGACCCAAACTGTTGAAAATCTGCAATTAGTTAGCCATCTGGCCAATGTTGGTGATGTACGAACGCTGATTATTCAGCCATCTGCAACGACCCATTCACAATTAAGTGACATTGAACAAATTAGTGCCGGGGTTGAACCCGCCGGATTGCGGGTTTCAGTTGGTATCGAACACATCGATGATATTATTGCTGACTTTGAACAGGCATTTGCAAAAATCTGAGAATAGATTTGGTTCTATCACTTGCCAACAAAACCCCCTTGCATATTGGAATCAAAGAACACGTTGCCGCATAATAAATGTTAGCTTTGTTTTTTACAACAGGTAAGCCGCCCTAAAAAAGCGCTTATCTGTATTTTTCGTTTATCCCATAAAAAGAATTTATCATGCCATTAAATTTACCCGACGGTCTTCCTGCTATCGAACTTCTCCGGAAGGAGAATATATTTGTTATGAACCAAACCCGTGCAGCGCACCAGGATATCCGTCCCTTAAAAATAATCATTCTCAATCTGATGCCGCTGAAGATTGCAACAGAAACCGATTTATTGCGGCTTTTATCGAATTCGCCAATCCAGATTGAAATCGATTTTCTTCAGATTGAGGGTCATATTTCGAAAAATACATCCCTGGACCATCTGAACACTTTTTACCATACTTTTTCAGCAATAAAAGGGAATAAATACGACGGAATGATCATTACCGGGGCACCCGTTGAACATTTACCTTTTGAAGAGGTTGATTACTGGAAGGATATTTGCAGGATTTTTGAATGGGCTGATCATAATGTTACTTCCACGATGTTTATCTGCTGGGCTGCCCAGGCCGGATTGCACTATCATTTCGGGATCCCGAAATATCCTTTGGAAAAAAAGATGTTCGGAATATTTAATCATTCCTATTCCGATTCAAAACTTCCGATTTTCCGCGGGTTTAACGATATCTTTATGGCCCCGCATTCGCGGCACACCGAAATACACGCCGAAGATATTCTCAAAGTTCCTGCTATTGACCTGATTTCTTCCTCTGAAGAAGCAGGCGTTTACATGGTAATGGCCAACAATGGGAAACAGCTTTTTATCACAGGACACCCTGAATATTCGCGTGGAACGCTCGACAGGGAGTATCAACGCGACTTCGGAAAGGGTTTGCCAATTGATTTGCCTGTGAACTATTACAAAGATAACGATCCTTCCAAAGAACCAGTGTTAAGTTGGCGGTCGCATGCCAACCTTCTTTTCCTCAACTGGCTGAATTACTATGTCTACCAGGAAACGCCTTATGATTTACACGACATTAAGTAATAAAGTTGGGGAGAAAGTGAGAGGTGATGGGGCGAATGCTGAAAATAACTGGTGAAGGGGTGAATGTTCAAGACTTAAGCATTCACCCCTTCACTAATCAAAGACAAAATTTGTAAACAAATTTCAGAACGAGTCAATTTGAATCGTTCAACAGACAGCAGCAAATCGAAACATGTGATAATAAATATAAATCCGTATAGTTACCTGATTATTATACCAGTTTGTTAATCAGGTACTTCCCTGTATACGATTCTTCACATCGGACGATTTCTTCGGGAGTTCCTTCAAACACTTTGTATCCACCCGATTCACCACCTTCGGGACCCAGATCGATGATCCAATCGGCGACCTTTATCACTTCGGTATTGTGTTCGATGATCAAAACAGTATGTCCTCTCGATATCAGTGCATTGATTGCATCGAGCAGCTTACGGATATCATGAAAATGGAGTCCTGTGGTGGGCTCGTCAAATATAAACAGGGTCGGAGCATCTTTCTCCTTTGCAAGGAAAGAAGCCAGTTTAATGCGCTGACTCTCACCACCCGAAAGCGTACTTGATGATTGTCCCAGTTTAACGTAACCGAGTCCTACGTCCTGCAAAGGCATGAGTTTTTTTGCAATCTTTTTCCCTTCGTGTTTATCTTTTTCCGAGAAGAAGACAATGGCCTCATCGACAGTCATTTCCAGGATATCGAAAATACTTTTCTCTTTGAATTTTACATCAAGAACGTCTGCTTTAAATCGTTTACCGTTACAACTTTCGCAGGTCAGGTGGATGTCTGCCATAAATTGCATCTCAACTTTTATCTCCCCTTCACCCTGGCACTCTTCGCACCTGCCACCATCGATATTGAACGAAAAATGGGACGCAGAAAAACCATTTATTTTAGATGCCTGCTGATCGGCATATAATTTCCGGATATCATCATAGGTTTTAAGATAAGTAACGGGGTTCGAACGGGACGATTTTCCGATTGGATTCTGATCGACAAATTCAACTGCGGTGATCAACGAAAGATCGCCTTGCAGTCGCGTGTGATCACCGGTTTTCTCGCCATAACCTCCAAGATGTTTGGTAAGTGCCGGGTAGAGGATTTTGCGGACCAGCGACGATTTCCCGGACCCGCTGACACCGGTTACAACGGTCAGGGTATTCAGCGGAAATTTGACATCGATCCCTTTAAGGTTGTTTTCACGGGCTCCTGTAATTTCGATAAAGTTATTCCATTTTCTTCTGACCAACGGGAGTTCAATTTTTTCGGTACCGTTTAGATACCTGGCAGTAAGGCTTTTATTATCCAAAGCAAGTTCCTGGTGCGATCCCTGGAAAACAACTTCTCCGCCATGAATTCCGGCAAGCGGCCCGATATCAATCACCATGTCAGCATCGCGGATGATCTCCTCGTCGTGTTCAACAATGATCACACTGTTGCCAAGTTGCTGCAATTTACGGAGTACTTTAATGAGTCGGACAGTATCACGGGAGTGGAGGCCGATTGAAGGTTCGTCGAGGATGTACATGGAACCGACAAGGCTGCTTCCGAGAGAGGTTGCCAGGTTTATTCGTTGTGATTCGCCGCCCGACAAAGAGGAGGAGAGACGATTAAGTGTGAGATATCCCAATCCGACATCGCAAAGAAACTCTATCCGGCTGTTGATCTCTATCAACAACCGGTCTGATACAATCTTGTCATGATCAGTTAATTCCAGGCCATGAAAAAACGAGGCGAGCTGATCAACCGGCTGGTTTACGAGTTCAGAAACGGCTTTTCCCCCGACCCGTACGTACGATGCCTCTTTTTTCAGCCGGGTTCCTTCGCATTCAGGACATATTGTTTTGCCGCGATAACGCGAAAGCATTACGCGGTACTGTATTTTGTATGATTGCTCCTCGAGACTCTTAAAGAAGCTGTTTAATCCTTCAAAGTATTGATTGCCAGTCCATAATAAGCGTTTCTCTCCTGGTGAAAGGTCGTAATAGGGTTTGTGAATCGGAAAATTGAATTTATCTGAATTCATCACGAGCTGATCTTTCCATTCACTCATCTTTTCCCCTTTCCAGCAGACAATAGCTTCATTATAGATCGAAAGCGATTTGTTGGGAATGACAAGATCTTCATCGATTCCAATTGTTTTCCCGTAGCCCTCACAAAGTGGGCAGGCGCCGATAGGGTTGTTAAAACTAAACATATGGAGTGTCGGCTCCTCGAATGTGATTCCGTCGGCTTCGAAACGGTTTGAAAAATGGTGTAATGTAGTCCCTTTATCGGTGATCATCCTGACAATACAGTCCCCTTTTCCTTCGTAGAAAGCAGTTTGTATCGAATCGGCCGCACGGCTTAGTAAATCTTCATCGCCCGAGACGGCGAACCTGTCAATCACAATACTGATCTCTTTGACTTTTTTCCTGGCCGAAAGTAATGGATCGAGATCTGCAATGCGGATCACTTCACCACTGATTTCAAGACGTGTAAATCCTTGTTGCTGAAGCAAGTCTGCCTCCTGCGCCAGGGTCCGCTCTTTACTGGTCCGGAACGGAGCAAGGAGAATCACCTTTGTCCCCTCGGGGAAGGCAAAAATAGCGTTGACAACATCGCTTACTTCGTGGCGGATCACCTCCTTACCCGAGATTGGGGAATAGGTGTGACCGATCCGGGCATAAAGCAATTTGATGTAATCGTATATCTCAGTCGAGGTACCAACGGTTGATCGCGGATTACGAGTATTTACTTTTTGCTCGATCGCAATTGCCGGAGGAATCCCTTTGATATAATCTACATCGGGTTTGTCCATCCTCCCTAAAAACTGCCGGGCGTAAGATGAGAGACTCTCGACATAACGACGCTGTCCTTCGGCGTAAAGGGTATCAAATGCCAGGGATGATTTTCCTGAGCCGGAAAGACCTGTGATCACTACCATTTTATTGCGGGGAATCTGAAGGTCGATATTTTTCAGATTGTGAACCCTTGCACCTTTTATCTCAATATATTGATTTTTAACAATTTCAGCCATGCGAAGCGAGTAAAATGATTCGATTTTTCAATCTGCAAATTTACGAATAGTTTTTACGCGGGTAATTAATTCGGTTCATTAATGCAGGTATATGTAAAAATAGGGCAGTTTGCGGTTTGCTTCTGGCGGCTTGCGACTGGCTAATAGTTGCTGATTCAATCGTGTTCAAATTAATTTCAAATAAAAAAATGGAAAATTTTTTTATTTGAAATTAATTTGATATCATTGTGATATCATATTTAAATCTGATGCTATGGAAAAAGAAATTAAATTGGAAAACAATGGATTCCTGCAACTGTTTGTATCATTGGTGTTGTTGTTTGCCCCGCTCGGCCTGATTTTTTATCCGGTACCCGCCCTGATTCCCGTGTTTATCTTTTTGTCGCTTCTGGGGATATTCTGGGGTGCCGGCTTATTTATTGTCCAGCCGAACCAAACAAAAGTGCTGGTATTCTTTGGGAAATACCAGGGTACGGTAAAAGGGAATGGCTTTTTCTGGCTCAACCCGTTTTACATTAAGAAGAAAGTTTCGTTACGGATCCGTAACCTTGAATCTGACGTAATCAAGGTTAATGATCAACAGGGTAACCCGATATTAATCAGCGCAATCGTGGTATGGAAGGTGATTGATACCTACAAAGCGGTTTTTGATATCGAAACACTTGAAGAGGTTGATCCTAAAACAGGAATGAAAAAAACCAAACCAGAGGAGTCGTATCAAAAATTTATTAAGATACAGGCAGAATCTGCACTTCGCAAACTGGCGCATACTTATCCTTATGATAATATTGAACAGGGAGATGAGGAGGTCATTTGTTTGCGTTCAGGGATCGACGAAATCAATCGCTGCCTGGCGGCCGAGATTAGTGAGCGCCTTTTGCTGGTAGGCATCGAAGTGATCGAAGCGCGAATTTCAAACCTCTCGTATGCCCCCGAAATAGCAGGCGCCATGTTACGCCGCCAGCAGGCTACCGCAATTGTTGCTGCACGGCAAAAAATTGTTGAAGGGGCGGTGGGGATGGTGAAACTTGCGCTCAATGAATTAAAAGATCAGCAAATCATTGATCTCGACGATGAGAAGAAAGCTTCGATGGTTAGTAACCTGTTGGTCGTTTTATGTGCCGATGAATCTGCCCGCCCCGTTATAAATGCCGGTTCAATTTATTAATGAGGAAATGGCCACAAAAAAATCATTTGTGCTGCGAATCGACCCCGAGGTTTCCAACGCCCTGGAGCGGTGGGCTGCAGATGAGTTTCGCAGCATGAATGGGCAGATAGAATTCTTATTGTCCCAGGCTTTGAAGAAGGCAGGGAGGCATCCCGCGAAAAAAAAAGGTAATACTATTCAGAAAGATGAAAAAGGTGAACCTAAATAGATTCATTATAGTTAATTTCTTCAATTAGATTTTATATAATTATATTTAGAGTTTGTAGAGCCAGGGCAATGCCTTGGCTCTACTCGTTTTATATAAATACAATTACTCATGTTAAATTAATCTGTAACATCGTAATCCAGTCATCCCTTAATCCCTGGGTCACAATCTCCCGCATCCTGCTTTTCCCTGATATTAAGTTTACTTTAAATTTGTTTAACTGTAACGCGCAATTTAAAGGGAAAGTTTTATTTCACTAACTTTACGGCGCTTTTGAAAAGATTAAAGTATCAGAGTATTGAATCATAATATTATAGCAATGCAGAAAAGTATATTTCAAATTGAACGTGCAAAGTATTCTCCAAAGATGCCAAAGGCACTTGATGGAGCGATAAAAGTTGTCGAAGGCGGAAAGACCGAATCAGTGGCTGATCAGAAGGAGATAAAAAAACTTTTTCCGGGTACCTATGGGATGCCGATTATCACATTTGCAGCAGGTGGAAAGGATATCGACATTCCTGAACTTAATGTCGGTGTCATTTTATCTGGCGGTCAGGCGCCGGGCGGTCATAATGTGATTGCAGGATTATTTGATGGTTTAAAAAAACTGAATCCTTCCAACAAGTTATTTGGATTTCTTGGCGGTCCGATTGGCCTGGTTGATCACAGTTACCTCGAACTTACTGCCGAAATAGTTGACGAATACCGAAATACGGGTGGTTTTGATATTATCGGTTCGGGACGTACAAAACTGGAAGAGACAGCTCAGTTTGATAAAGGAGTGGAGATTTGTGATCAATTGGGAATTAAAGCGATTGTTATAATTGGTGGAGATGATTCAAATACTAATGCCTGTGTTTTAGCTGAATATTATCTTCAGAAAAACACGGGAATCCAGGTAATCGGTTGTCCAAAGACAATAGATGGTGACCTTAAAAATGAGATGATTGAAGCCTCTTTTGGTTTCGATACTGCTTGTAAAACCTATTCAGAGCTGATTGGAAATATCATGCGTGATGCCACTTCAGCAAAAAAATACTGGCATTTTATTAAATTGATGGGACGTTCCGCTTCGCATATCGGTTTGGAATGTGCCCTACAGACCCAACCTAACGTTTGTATCATTTCGGAAGAGGTTGCCGAAAAGGAGCAAACCCTGGAACAGATTGTAGATGAGATTGCTGATATCGTTACTGCGCGTGCCCGGAATGGTGAAACATTTGGTGTAGCCCTGATTCCGGAAGGTCTGGTTGAGTTTATTCCGGAGATAAAAGTATTGATTGCTGAATTGAATGAATTGCTCTCCGAAGGCGAAACTGCAGAGACCTTTCAGACGCTTGCTACAAATACCGAGAAACGGGATTTTGTAATCGCTAATCTTACCTATGAATCTTCCAAGGTTTATGCTTCTCTTCCTACCCGTATTGCCCGCCAGTTAACGCTTGATCGCGATCCCCACGGAAATGTTCAGGTTTCGCGTATTGAAACGGAACGCCTCTTAATTGAGATGGTTGCAAATCGTTTAACCGAACTGGTGAAGAGTGGCATAAAGGTGAAATTTGCCTCGCAAAACCATTTCTTTGGTTATGAAGGACGTTGTGCTGCACCTTCTAATTTTGATTCAGATTATTGTTATTCATTGGGTTATATCGCATCACTATTGATTGGTAACGGTAAAACAGGTTATATGGCATCATGTCGTAACACCACCGCTCCTGTCAGTGAATGGATTCCGGGAGGAGTTCCAATTACAATGATGATGAACATGGAGCGTCGCCAGGGGGAAATGAAACCTGTAATCCAAAAAGCGCTGGTGCGTCTTGACGGGGTACCATTTAAAACCTTTGCTGCAAAACGTGAAGAATGGGCAATTAATACTATGTTTGTTTACCCTGGGCCGATTCAATACTGGGGACCTACAACAGTATGTGACGCACCAACCAGAACGTTGCAACTTGAGAAATCACTATAGCAGATATAAGAAATAACCCCGTCAGTCAGTCAGCTGACTGACTAACTGACTGGATTATTTCTTTATTGGTTGATCAGATTGACCGTATGACAGGCTACCAAAGCTGCTGTTTCGGTTCGTAAACGCGAATCCCCGAGTGATATTGGGATAAAACCTTCATTGACAGCCATTTCGACCTCCTCTGTCGAAAAATCTCCTTCCGGACCGATCAATATAAAAACATCTTTCCCTTTTATCACAGCATCACGTAAAAGTAATTTTTCACCTTCGTTACAATGGGCAATAAACCTTTGTCCCGCGAATGGCGTAGTAATCGTTTTTTTGAATGCCTGCATCGGATTTAATACAGGCAGATAGGCCTTTATTGATTGCTTCATGGCCGAGATCATCACCTTCTCCAACCGCTCTGGTTTGATCTCTTTCCTTTCGGAATATCGGCTTAGCAGCGGGATAACGGCGTCAATCCCAATTTCGGTTGCTTTTTCGAGAAACCATTCATAACGATCGATATTTTTGGTTGGAGAAACGCCGATGATCAATTGATAATCTTTTTTTCCGTAATTGGATTTCTTGTCCCGGACTTGCAACAGGCAGGCTTTGGGATTGGCATTGATGATTACAGCTTCGCAAAACAACCCCTTACCGTCGACAAGAAACAGGTTCTCACCTTCAGTTAGTCTCAGAACCCTGACACAATGCTTTGATTCTTCTTCGCTTAACCGGTAAGTGTCATCCTGAAGATCTGGCGTATAAAATATATGCATTTCGAAAATTAAGGTAATAAATCAGTGGTTGAAATTAATGAGGATTTGAATGGTTTTAGAAATTATTTTTTCTTAAACAAACTCCCCCTTTCGAAAAAGGGGGGCAGGGGGGATTTGTCAATTAATATCGCTATCGGTAATTTAACATAAAGAAATTTCTTCAGCGTTTAAGAGTACAAAAACCTTTTTATCTTCTGCGTCGGTGTTCTTTCGAATGGTTTGGGCTGAATAAGTATGAGTTGTACCTGCGAAAATTTATTAACACGCGAATTGACATACACCTGAAGCTCTGCGACTAACTCATCCAGTTTTTCGTTGAAAAGCTCCGGCTGATCACTGAATTCCTGGTACCTCTCTTGCAGCTCTTCCATATTGAATACCACTAGTGCCACCAGTTTCCCTTTACGTTCTATGACTAACGATTCTGCCACATGATTGAAATTATTGATCACCGATTCGATCTCTTCAGGGAAGATGTTTTCTCCGGATGCGCTGACGATCATATTTTTTATACGCCCTTTAAATGCCAGATATCCTTTTTTATCAAATAATCCGAGATCTCCCGTTTTAAACCATCCATCTTCTGTTAATACCTCCCTGGTCAATTCCGGTTCTTTATAATACCCCTTCATCACCATGGGTCCCCTTGCCCAGATCTCGCCCTGGCCCGTTTTTGGTTCCGGCTGATTAATCTTAAGTTCTGCACCGGGCATTGCAGGTCCGATAGTACGCAATCGCGTCACACCCGGAGCTGCACCAGCTATAAGTGGAGCTGTTTCTGTCAACCCGTAGCCGATGGAGTAGGGGAATTTCGCTTCAAGCAGGAATTTCTCTGTATTACCATCCAGCCTGGCTCCGCCGATACCAAAAAAATGAAGCTGCCCCCCGAAAGTCTGCATCAGTTTTTTCCCGGCTATGCGGTTAAGAAGGATTCTGATCGGTTTAAAATGATAGATAAACCGGATAAAGAGATTATTATGGAATTTTGGTTTAATCTGCTTTTTATAAATCTTTTCAATAATTAACGGGACAGAGAGGATGATCGTGGGTTTTACCATTTGCAAAGCGGGTATTAATACTGCCGAAGTCGGTATTTTTTTAAGGTAATGTACCGAAGTACCGCACATAACTGGCAGAATCAGTCCAAGTGTATTCTCGTAACTGTGTGAAAGGGGCAGCAACGATAACATCCTGTCATTGGAAGTGAATTCCTGGATCATCCCGCCATGCTCGGCATCCCATACAATATTTTTATGGGTGAGCATAACTCCTTTTGATTTTCCCGTGGTACCCGAGGTGTAGATAATTGATGCAAGGTCATCTTCTTCAACCGCAATGGAATCAACACTTATAAGGGTTGCTTTCGTCTCGGCAACCGGTGCACCCGAAATTATTTCAAAAGTTTCGATCCGGATGATCACTTTTGATGCGTCCTCTTTTAATGTCTCAATCTTCTGCAAGAGATTTTCTGAAACGAAGATCACCTTCGATTCTGAGTGTTCAAGGATATTGGCAATCTCGGTGAAAGAAAAATCGGGGAGAACCGGTACGACTATTGCACCAATAGTTGCAATTGCGAAATAGGCTACACCCCAGTTGGGCATATTTATACTCAGAATGGCAACTTTATCTCCTTTGGTGATATTCATTGCAATAAGCTGACCAGCAACAAGATTAATCTCATTTTCAAGTTGCGCATAGGTGCGATTCTCCTCACCTGCAAAAACGAGCGATGGTCTTGTGCCGAATTTGCTGAAGCTGTTTTGAAGCATCGCAGGAATGGTATATTTTTTCAGTGACCCCATCATTGAAAGTTATGTAATGGGCAAAGATAATTTTTACTTCCAAAAAAACAGATCTTCCTTTTAAAAATATTTTTAAGTGCGTGTGTTAATGAAAGTTAAACAGTTGATTGTTGTTTGAATCTTCATGATTTCTTCATTTTTTGGATCATACATTTGACTCGTAAACAATTTTAAAATTCTCTATTATGAAAAGGTTAGCAATTTTGTCAATGACATTCCTGTTGGCTATAGCGGTAGTGCAGATTCAGGCCCAGGAACCAAAAAAAGTAGCGAGAAAAGAAGCTAAAAGTGAAAGGAAGGCACTTAGAAAACTTGAAAGAAATGAGGTAAACGAAGTCTCCAAAAGCAGTTTTTTTGCTGACTTTGGTAATGTTCCAGATGTTAAGTGGACAAAGGCGGAATACCTTGACGAAGCCAGATTCACTAAAGATGGAAAAGACCTCACAGCATTTTATGATTTTGATGGAAAACTGGTTGGAACAACACAAGTTAAAACTTTCGCTGATTTGCCGCCAAAAGGCCAGAAGGAAATCCAAACCAAGTACAAAGATTATTCAATCGGACCCGTTATCTTTTATGATGATAATGAATATAACGAATCTGATATGTTACTTTACGGGCTCCAATTTGAAGATGAAGACAATTATTTTGTTGAGCTGACAAAGGGGAACAGCAAAATTGTTGTAAGGGTTGATCCCCGGGGAATCGTATACTTTTTTAAACAACTCTAGTATTTTTACACTATCCTTCCAAAGAGGGGCCGTCTCAAAAGTTATGATGAGACGGCCCCTCATTTTTATTATTTTCATCCGGAGAGAGTTCTCCACCATGAGAAGGTGCATACAGAACCAATTTAATCAGCTATAAAATCGGTCAGAACGGCTCCGCCATATCTACTTTTTTTGTATATTTAGATCACTTAAACGATTGAACAATCAATTTATTAACTAAATTATTTTCGGATGAAAACAACAACTCGATTGCTGATTGCTTTGGCAGGATTTCTGGTTCTCGCCATAAACACGAACGCTTTTTCACAGGATTGGCCGCAATGGATGGGAGCCAACCGCGATGGAAAGGCAGCTGGTTTTATTGCCCCCCAAACGTGGCCCGCTGAATTGACCCCGCAATGGAAAGTGACCGTAGGTCTGGGTGATGCTTCCCCGGTAATGGCAGGTGGTAAACTCTATTCATTCACACGCCAGGGTGAAAATGAAGTAATCATGTGCCTGGATATCGCCACAGGAAAGGAGTTATGGCAAAATAAGTATCCGGCTTTGGCGATCACCGGCCCGTCCAGTTCGCAGCATCCTGGTCCACGAAGTACACCCGTTGTAGAGGAGGGCAAACTAATTACACTCGGCGTTGGAGGAGTCCTTTCCTGTCTTGACGCCCTTACAGGTAAACTGGTTTGGAGAAATGAAGATTTCACGAAGGATTTGCCAGCGTTTTTCACCGGGTTGTCACCACTGATCGCAAAAGGAATGTGTTTTGTTCATCTCGGTGGAAAAGAGAAGGGAGAGATCGTCGCTTTTGACCTTAAAACAGGTAGTCAGAAATGGAAATGTGAAAGCGATGGTCCTTCGTATGCTTCGCTTTCGCTGATGACGGTAAACGGGAAAAAACAACTTGTTGATTTAACAGCGAAAAACCTGGTTGGGATTGATCCGGAGAATGGAAAACTATTATGGTCATTTGCAGTTCCTGTTGAGAACCGGTTTTACAATGCGGCCAGTCCTGTAATTGATGGACAGACGGTGATTATTACCGGACAGGGACAAGGGACCAAAGCGGTAAAGATTGAGAAAAAAGGTGATGAATTTGTTGCCAGTGAACTATGGAAAAATGGTGAACTTGGGACAAAATGGAATACCCCTGTACTGAAAGATGGTTTTCTTTATGGACTTTCCGATGGCCGTAAACTGTTTTGCATGAATGCAAAGACGGGTCAGACTGCCTGGATAGATGCCAAACTGCACAATGATTTCGGAACAATCGTCGATGCAGGTTCCCTGATCATTGCATTACCTCAAACCTCTAACCTGGTAATTTTTAAACCGGATGAAAAAGCATATACCGAAGTTGCTTTAATTAAAGTGGCCGATACTCCAACCTATTCATTTCCGGTTCTGGCTGGGAACAAGCTATTTATCAAGGATAAGGAGTCGTTGGCGCTGATAATGGTAAAATGAAATTCACAGTCACTGCATTTACAAAAACCTGGCAATAGCTCTTCCAGACAGCTAATCGGGAAGAGTTAGGCAATCAGTCAATTGAAACATTCATAGATAATATTAAAGTCAAAATTAATGAATGAGAAAATAAAATGGACCCGGGTAATTTACATTATTGGCGTTATTGCGCTAATAATTGGCGCTCTCGATCCATTGGAGGGATCAGTTTTAATTGCAGCAGGCAGCGCTATTATTGCATTATCAACTTACTTAACGCATGATCGACATCGGAAAATATTCTTTGCCTCACTAATAATGATTATTATTGGTGTATTCTTCGTTTTCTATCTATCGTCACTCGGGGGCATTGGCGGCTCATCTGCACTATCCTGGTGGTGGGGTATACTCGTACTTCCTTATCCCATTGGATGGTTAATATCCATAATTATATTAATTATTAGGGCTGTGAGGAAACCGAAACAACAATCTTACTAATCTTTGATTCCAATGATTTCTGAATCATATTTGACAGCGATTACCGAAATATTTAATTAGTCAGATTCGAATTTTCTTCGTTTCACTCCTTTTGGTAAGTGCCCATACCAATATAATTCCGGCAGCGAATAATAGAAAGTGAATTCCGTAGTTTTTTGTTTCGCCGGGCTGCATAATTGAAAGATCTTTTAAATCATTATAATACAATACGGAGAGAAAAACAAGCCCGTTATGAATCGCATGGCCTGCTATACAGGCGAGAACTGATCCGGTACGTATCCTGATCCATCCGAGCATCAGGCCCAGGGCAAAAGCAGCCGGAAACTGCCATGGATTGAGATGAAAAAGGGCAAACAGCAGTGCAGAGAAGAAGATGGCAAAAACAGCATTGTAATTTCGTGTGAAGCCTGACATGATTATTCCTCTGAAAATCAGCTCTTCAACAATCGGAGCAATAATCACAATCCGAAGAATTCCGCCCCAGACACCCAGGTCGGAATTGAAGAGCCTTGAAAACAGCTCCATAAACCACGTGGGTGGCGGGAGGATTTTTTCAAAATGGATATTAATCTCATTGAGAAAGTACTGCAATCCTGAAAAAGTAACGATCATCGCCGGAATGATCAGTAAATTAAACCATTTTAACGAAAATACCTGTTTGAATAGTAATCCGGAAAAGTGGTATCCGAGGTAAAGGATAAATAAAGTCGAGCCCAGGAAAACCGGTATCTTTATCCACTGTTGATAAAGCCAGTCGGTGCCATGATTGTAATCGTAAATTGCCAATGGAAAATCGATAAGCGTCTGAATAAAGATATAAATCACGATCAGGTTTGCCGCCTGCCAGAAGGTTGGGTAGTATTTTAATATCGGGTCTTTCAAAATTATTTGTTTAAGAGTTACCAAAATTAATGAAAGGGTTGAATTTACGATGGATTTGATGCATTTTTTGTTTCTTTGGCTGAATATGGAAAACTTGCAACTGGTGGCTGGCAACTTGCAACTTGCAACTGGCGGCCTTCTCTCTTCCGTTTTTTGTCTTTCCCTTTTATCCTTTGTCTTTTATCCTTTGTCTTTTATCTTTTATCTTTTGTCCTCTGTCTTCCCTCTTCCGACCCAGTCACCGCACCTTTATTTACCCAATCTTTTGATTCCGATCCAATTATTTGATTCAGAAGTTAGTTTTCCTTTGTTTCATTCACTGCAAATCATTTGTATCTGCCTGATTAACAATTATTATCGATATATTATCATAAATAGACCAAACTGTCGATAAAAAAGAGGTCAAGTGTTTGATTATTTAAACAAAAAGTCTTTACTTTGCGAACTGTTTGAAAAATGTAGGAAGAAAGTTAAAATTTACTCAAAATGTCGAGAGTTTGTCAGATAACAGGTAAGAAAGTGATGTTTGGGAACAATGTTTCCCACTCAAAACGGAGAACCAATAGGAAATTTATGGTGAATATTTTCACCAAACGGTTTTATCTTCCGGAAGAGGATAGATGGATCAAGTTGAATGTTACAGCCGCAGGGTTGAGAACAATTAATAAAAACGGATTGGCGGCTACCTTAAAGACAGCAAAAGCCAAGGGTTTTATCGAAAACATTTAATAAGTTACTAAGCAATGGCAAAAAAAGGTAACAGAGTACAGGTCATTTTGGAGTGTACAGAACACAAAGCTAGCGGGCAACCCGGAACTTCCCGTTATGTAACCAAAAAGAACCGGAAGAATACACCGGAACGCCTGGAACTGAAAAAATTCAATCCGATTCTTAAACGTATTACCGTTCACCGGGAAATTAAATAATTTGAATTATGGCAGTAAAGAAAGTAGTTGCATCACTTCAAAAAGGGGCCGGTAAAGCTTATTCTAAAGTAATAAGAATGGTTAAATCTGAGAAAACCGGAGCTTACAAATTCGTAGAGGAAATTATTCCTAACGATGCAGTAAATGATTATTTTAAAAGTAAATAATCTACATCTTATATAGGAGAAGAGCTTTCGTCGTTATTGATGAGAGCTCTTTTTTTATTAACAACAATTTACCGTTTTACCTGCCCTGATTATTATAGTTTCAATCGCTTCATATCGTTAAGTTATGGGAATATTCAGTTTTACCAGATCCAAGAAAGAGAGCCTGGATAAAGGTCTTGAAAAAACAAAGGAGAGTGTATTTAAAAAACTCTCGAGGGCAGTTATTGGCAAGACTACTGTTGATGATGAAGTTTTGGATAATCTGGAGGAAATTCTGATTGCAGCAGATGTTGGTGTGAAGACAACCCTAAAGATAATCGAACGGATCGAAAAAAGGGTGGCTGCCGACAAATATATTGGCACATCAGAGCTGAACCGGATGCTCAAAGAGGAGATCGTCGCTTTACTGGCTGAAAATAACACAGCTGATGTATCTGATTTTGACCTTCCCAAAACCGGTCAGCCATATGTTATTATGGTAGTGGGTGTGAATGGTGTGGGCAAAACAACCACAATCGGGAAACTGGCTCACCAGTTCAAGGGAGCAGGAAAGAAGGTTGTTCTGGGTGCAGCTGATACATTCAGGGCCGCTGCTATCGAGCAGTTACAAATATGGGCCGACAGGGTAGGTGTTCCTTTGGTCCGTCAAAATATGGGTTCAGATCCGGCTTCAGTGGCTTTCGACACCTTGCAATCCGCTAAGGCGATAGGTGCCGACGTGGTCATTATCGACACAGCAGGTCGTTTGCATAATAAAATCAACCTGATGAACGAACTTTCTAAAATTAAGAAGGTAATGCAAAAGGTTTACCTCACCGCACCCGACGAGGTATTATTGGTACTTGATGGTTCTACGGGACAAAATGCGTTTGAACAGGCAACACAGTTTACGCTTGCAACTGAAGTAACAGCATTGGCATTGACAAAACTCGATGGAACAGCAAAAGGAGGTGTGGTCATCGGAATCTCTGATCAGTTTAAAGTCCCTGTAAAATATATTGGTGTGGGTGAAGGAGTCGAAGATTTACAGATTTTTCGCCGCAACGAATTTGTTGATTCGTTGTTTAATTGAAGTTATGAAGAAGAAGATTAATGTTGTCACTTTAGGATGTTCAAAAAATCTGGTCGATTCTGAGCTTTTCCTATCCCAGATGTTAGCGAACGGATATGAAGTGTCGCACGATGCTGAAGATTCGGATGCCCGGATCGTTGCGATCAATACATGTGGTTTTATCCTTGATGCCAAAGAGGAGTCGGTGAACACAATACTGGAATATGCTGAAGCAAAAAAAAGCGGACTGATCGATAAGATATTTGTATTCGGTTGTTTGTCTGAGCGATATAAGGATGACTTAATAAAGGAGATTCCAGAAGTTGATGGATTTTACGGTAAATTCCAGGTTCGCAAGATGGTTGAGGACCTAAAAGCCGATTATAAAATGTCTTTGTCTCGGCAGCGCTATCTGACCACTCCTTCCCATTATGCCTACCTGAAAATATCTGAAGGATGCAATCGTACCTGTTCTTATTGTGCTATCCCGCGTATGACCGGAGCACATATATCGGTACCGATTGAAGATCTGGTCAGTGAAGCACGTGATTTGGCTGAAAAAGGGGTCAAAGAGTTACTTATAATTGCACAGGACCTGTCGTTCTATGGCATTGATCTGTATAAAGAAAGCAAACTGGCCCAACTTATTTCGGAATTATCTGATATTGAAGGGATAACGTGGATTAAGCTTCATTATGCCTACCCGGCCAATTTCCCGTACGATTTGCTCCCGGTGATGAATCAAAAGCCAAATGTGGCACGCTATCTCGATATCGCTCTTCAACATTGCAGCGATAAAGTGCTGAAGCTCATGAGGCGCAATACAACCAAGGAAGAGACGATCAAGCTGATCAACAGGGTCAGGGAAGAGGTTCCCGGCGTTCATCTGCGCACAACCATGCTGGTGGGTCATCCGGGTGAAACAGAGGAGGATTTTGAAGAGTTGAAAGCATTTGTGCGTCAAATGCGCTTCGAACGATTAGGCGTTTTCCCATATTCTCATGAGGAAGATACCTATGCCGGTGAAAAATACAAAGATTCCATTCCGTTGGATGTGAAGCAGGCAAGGGCTGATGAATTAATGGAGATTCAGCAACAAATTGCAGCAGAGATAAATTTAGAAA